>OLZC01000018.1_pt1 | contig 95057 bp, 82 predicted proteins | sample 1644391 | NCBI WGS metagenome assembly OLZC01 (sample SAMEA103958140, study PRJEB25191) | human gut metagenome | biome: human-associated habitat [ENVO:00009003]; feature: intestine environment [ENVO:2100002]; material: feces | place: Germany | collected 2013/2015
CCGTCGACCTCCAGCGTGACAGGCTGGCGTGCTAACCGACTGCACCACCGGGCCAAATAATGGTGGGAACAACAGGGCTCGAACCTGTGACCTCCTGCTTGTAAGGCAGATGCTCTCCCAGCTGAGCTATGCTCCCGAATTTGGCCGTCGCTTCCGACTGGTCATCAGCGACAAGACGTATTATACAGGAAAGCCAACGTTTTGTCAAGCAAATTTTGCCTTTTTTTCAAAAAACTTTTTATTCTGTGAAACGGCAGTTTTTCCGCCGTTTCACAGAGAAAATCAAATTTTCTTCAAAAGTTCCTGAATATCCTCCGGTGTGAAGGTATAAACCGTATCGCAGAACTGGCACTCCACCGGGAATGCTTTTCCCTCCCGGGCAATGTCCCCCAGCTCTTCCCGGCCCAGGCTGATGAGCGCCTGCTCCACCCGGTCCCGGGTGCAGTAGCACTTATAGGACACGGGAACCGTCTCCATAAATACCACACCCAGATCACCGCAGACCTGCCCCAGAATGTCCTCCGGAGTCATGCCGCTTTCCAGCATGGGCGTCACGGCACCGGCACGCTGAATTCCGGCTTCCAGCTTATCGATGATCTCATCCGGGGCCCCGGGCAAAAGCTGGATAAGGTATCCCCCGGCGACCTTGACGCTGTGGTCCCGGTCCACCAGCACCCCCAAAGCGCAGGCTGTGGGCACCTGCTCACTCTGGACAAAGTAAGCGGTCACATCATCGCCGATCTCGCCGGATACCAGCTGCACGGAGCCGATATAAGGCTCCTTCATCTGCAGGTCCCGGATCACCGTCAGAGTGCCGTCTGTGCCCACTGTGGCCCCCACGTCCAGCTTGCCGGGGTATTTCTCCACCAGGGGCACATTGGGCTCTGTGACGCAGCCACGGACGTTGCCCACGGCATCGGAGACCACGGTAATGGTCCCGATGGGGCCGCCGCCCCGAATCTGCAAGGTCATGGACCCGTTTTCCACCTTCTGCATATTGCCCATCATGGATGCCGCCGTCAGAGCCCGTCCGAAAGCCGCTGTAGCATTGGGGGTGGTCTTCTGAATCTGCGCACCCCGGCGCACAAGCTCTGTGGAGCAGATGGCTGCAACCTTCACAAAGCCATCCATGCTCATACCGCGAACCAGATAATCGCTCATTTGATAATTCCCTTTCTTGCTTTGATATAAATACGCTGCTCTCCCGCCTCAGGAGGGGCCATGCGGCAGTCGCCATAGACGGCGATTTTGGAAAAGCCCGCCTGCTTTAAGTAGTCTACCAGTGTTTCCGCAGAGTAGGCGTACTCCCGGTGCTCCTCAAAAGAGCGGCTCCAGAGCTTTCCCTGCCGCTGGAACAGGTCCATGCCATAGGAGCAGATGTTGGTCTGCCGGTCAAATTCCCCCCGCCAGACGCAGTAAACATCGTCATCCTCATCCAGGAATACCTGCCCATCCATAGCGCGGAGCTTTTCCGGGGTGTTCACATCGAAGATAAAGATTCCGCCGGGATTTAAGGCCCGGTACACCCGCCGAATGGCTTCCCGGCAGTTTTTGGGCTCGGTGATATAGTCCAGGCTGTCCAGCGCGCACACAGCCAGATCTACAGCCCGGGGCAGGGTCAGCCGCTCCAGACGCTGGCAGGAAAAGAAGGGCCGGGGCATCAAGTCCATGGTCTTCTGCTGTGCCATAGTCAGCATTTCCTCGGACATATCCACCCCGGTGGTGTGTATGCCCATGCGGGCCAGAATCGCAGTCACAGAGCCCGTGCCGCAGGCCAGATCCACCGCCGTCCTGGGGTGCAGGCCCTCCGCCGCGAGAATCTGCCGGTAAAAGGCCACCGTGGCCTCATAGTCCACATCGTTGGTCAGGCGGTCATAGCTGACCGCCAGCGCTTTGTACGCGTTCATACTGCCTCCATATACTCAGAAGGGGCGGCTGACAGCCGCCCCTGAGTTCTTTTTATCGCTTAAAGATGCTGAAGATTTCATCGATATCGCTGATATCGCCGGACTTCACAGGCTTCTGGGTTCCGGCCAGAGGTGCGCCGATATCATCGGCAGGGGTCACAGCGGCAGAAGCCTTGGGCGCGAAGGTGCCATCGGCATTCTCAAAGCCGGTTGCAATGACGGTAACCCGCATCTCATCCTGGCAATCCTCGGAGAAGGTTGCACCGAAGATAATGTTTGCCTCAGGATTTGCAGCTTCCTGCACAATTCCGGCAGCAGTCTCCACATCGTCCAGAGTCATCTCGGCAGAGCCGGTGATGTTGATCAGGACGCCGGTAGCACCGTTGATGGAGGTCTCCAGCAGGGGGCTGGAAACGGCAGCGGTTGCGGCCTGCTCGGCCTTCTCCCGACCGGAAGCGGTGCCAACGCCCATATGGGCCCGGCCTGCGGACTTCATAACGGCGGAAACGTCCGCAAAGTCCAGATTGATTATCACGTTCTTGGAGAAGCCCACCAGCTCGGAAATGGAGGTAACGGCCTGCTTCAGCACATCGTCCGCAATGCCGAAGGCATTGGCAAAGGTGATCTTCTGGTCGGTGACGTATTTCAGCCGATCATTGGGGATGATGATCAGGGAGTCCACTTTACCCTTCAGGTCGGCAATACCCTGCTCGGCCTGACGCATCCGGTTGGCTCCCTCAAACTTGAAGGGCTTGGTCACAACGCCCACGGTGAGGATTCCCGCCTCATGGGCCAGCTCTGCTACAATAGGTGCCGCGCCGGTGCCGGTGCCGCCGCCCATACCGGCGGTGATGAACACCATGTCCGTCCCTTCCAGGACCTGTGCCAGAGCGGAACGGCTCTCCTCAGCAGACTTCTTGCCGATCTCGGGCTTGGAGCCTGCGCCCATGCCGTTTGTCAGCTTCTCGCCGATCTGCACCTTATTCTTGCAGACAGATTTGTTCAGGTCCTGCTTATCCGTATTCACGGCTACAAATTCCACGCCGTTGACACCGGATTCGATCATCCGGTTGATAACATTATTGCCTGCGCCGCCGACACCGATCACCTTGATCTTAACGACGCGATCCTGAATGGTTTCAGACATACATTCTTTCCTCCTATGTATCTTTTCGCAGTTTGAGCCCGACCGCTTCTGCATAATATCCGAATCGTACCTTTCTATTTTAGCTTGTTCTGGGTGATAGGTCAATAGAAAATCTTCGAAATCCACAAAAAATTCATGGAATTCTTTTGGAAAGCCCCCGCTTAGGAGCTGAATGGTGTTAAGACCACCTGATTCTCCCGGATGGTAAAGCTCACGTCCAGAATACCGGTGGTGTAATCCGCCATCTGCAAAATGGCATCGTACATACAGGCAATCTTATAGTTCAGCGGGTGCACCGTATCCGTGCCATCGCCCAAATTCACCTGATACTGGGTGCCGTACCAGAGCACAATGTCATCAAGATACGTCACATCAATGCTGGCAATGGAACCTACAATATCGTTGTCCTCCATAGCCACCAGAATTTGCAGCACAACATCCAGCTTCTCCGCACCGGTGACCACCGTCGAAGCAACCGTCGGCAGCGTTGTTTCCTCCGCAGTGGCATCCATTCCCTCTGTGCTCTCCAGGGGCGCTGCCGAGCGTTCCGTTGCAACGCCGATCTGGCCCACCGCAGGGTCCGTCAGCGTCACGCCGACAATCTGGGTATAATTGCTGGCCGTGGAATTATTGGCCATTTCGGTGATCTTTCCATCGGAATTCATCAGCCACCAGATGCCTGTATCGTCCTGAATGGCATAAACGACGCCGTCTTCCTTTATTTCAATATTAACCGTATCCGGTAGTTTTATTCCAATTCTAACACTTTTTACATATGGGAGCTTTGCCCGAATCTGGCTGGCGGCGCGGGCACGGCTGAAGGTCAGCAGATTGTCCCCCTCCGTAATGCCGGAAGCCTCCTGAATGGAGTAGGGGCTGTACACCGAAGTACCGGAAACCGTAATGACCTTGACCTTAAAGAACACGGAAAGGCCAATCATGAATGCCGCTACCACCGCAAGCACGGTGATGAGCTGAACAATCAGCCGGTCCCGGTTGAAGGATGCAGGCTGGGTATAGATCACGGCAGGGGTATTGAACACATTCTGCTTTCTGCGGCGCTTTTCCGCATCCGCCGCCCGGCGCTCCTTGCGCTGTTTGGCAAGATCGGAATTCTCTGCAAAGCTGTCCTTGCTGTAGCGGACCTTTTCATACCACTTGAGTATAGGATTCTGAGAAGAAAAGAAGGTTTTGAAATTTGTGGACCGCTGGGCCTTCCGCTTCTGGTTGGCCTTGCGGTAGGGCTGATAACCGGAATCCCCGGTTTTGGCGCCCGTCTGGCGGCGTCTTTGGGGCTCCTGGCTCTGCCGGGGCCTTTCCCGCTGCTCCTGCCGGGGCTGGGCACTCCCGGTCTCCCGGCGGGGACGCTGGGTGCCTTCCCGGCGCTGTGCGGTGCCCTCAGCCGACGGCTTTCGAGGCTGGGCCGGACGGGATGTCCCCGCAGGCAGCTCCTGCCGCTCTGCAGAAGGTTGGGCAGGGCGCTTTCGGGGGGCGGGGGCTGCCTCTGCCGGGCGCTTTTTCGCGGTCTCTTTTCTCGCTTCCGCAGGCCGCCGGGGTCTTCCGCCCACATCGGACGCGCTCATCCGGGGGGGCGTTTTCTTTGAGCTCTGCTCCCCTGGGGTCCGGTTATTCTCGTTTGTATCCATGCTATGTTCCTCCGGGCCTTACTCAGGCCTTGGTCAGTTCCTCAACAATGTCGCAGATGCGCTGGGTGGAATCGACCCGCGCCATGGTTTTCAGGGTCTTGCTCATGTTCTCCCGTCTCTCCGGGTCAGCCAGCAGGCGGCCAATCTCATCAAAGAGCACCTGGGCGGTGCAGTCCTTTTCCACAATGGTCACCGCAGCATTCTTATCGGACAGCACCCGGGCGTTGCGCTCCTGGTGATTGTTCGTCACATTGGGCGAAGGGATCAGGATGCTGGGTGTGCCGGAAACAGCGATCTCATTGCAGGTCGCCGCGCCGGAACGGCTGATAACGATGTCCGCAGCCGCCATCTCCACAGGCATATCATAGATATACTCCCGCATATCGATACTGGGGGTGTGGGGCAGGTCCAGTCCATCCTTCCGGAGCAGCTCCGGCATCCATTCCCAGCCGAAGCCGCCGGTGGCATGGATATGGTGGAAGGGATAGCCCGCCTCCTTTTCCAGGCACATGAGCTCAGCCATAATCTCATTCATATGCTTTGCGCCCAGGCTTCCGAAGGCAGACAGCACCACAGGCTTGTCCCCCAGCCCCAGCTTCTCCCGGGCAGCCTTTTTGTCACCGTACAGGAATCCCTCCTGGACCGGCATTCCAACCACTTCTACCTTCTCGGGATGATCGTAGTATTTTACGCTTTCCTCAAAGGCCACCAGCACCCGGCTGGCCCGATTGGCAATCATCTTGGTGGTGACACCGGGCACCGCGTTGGACTCGTGGACGCAGGTGGGAATGCCCATCTTGCTGCCGGCATACAGGGCCGGGAAACTGGCATAGCCGCCGGTGCCGATGACCACATCGGGCTGAAACTCCCGAAAAATCTTCTTACAGGCACTGACGGCCTGCAAAACGCAGTTGACTGCGTGGATATTCTGCTTCAGGCCTGCCAGGCTCTTTTTGCGGCTCAGGCCGGAACCCGGAAGGGTCCGCAGCTCGTAGCCCGCCTGGGGCACCAGCTTTTCTTCCATATGCCCAACAGCGCCGATAAACAGCACCTTGCAGTTCGGATCGCGCCGCCGCATTTCATTGGCGATGGCAATGGCAGGATTGATATGTCCGGCGGTACCGCCGCAGGTAAAGATAAGATTCACGTATTTGCCTCCTGAATGGTTCTTTTGCGTGATATATTTAATACGATCCCCATTTCTCCCAGATTCACCGCCAGCGCCGTGCCGCCATAGGAAAAGAAGGGCAGCGCAATGCCGGTGGAGGGCAGGAGATTCGTAACGACACACAGATTCAAAATGGTCTGCACCGCAATGAGACTGATGAGCCCCGCGGCCAGAGCCGTAGAAAATCGGGTTTGTGCCTGCCGGGCGATCCAGAAGCCCCGCAGGATCAGCAGTGCAAAAAGCACCATAATGCCAACCGCACCCACAAGGCCCAATTCCTCGCAGGCAATGGCAAAGATATAGTCATTATACTGAAAAGGCAGATAGAGGTATTTCTGTCTGCTTTTGCCAAGCCCAAGACCAAACAGGCCTCCGGAGCCAATGGCATAGAGAGACTGCAAAATCTGATACCCCGTGTCTCCGGGGTCCAGCTCCGGGTGCCGCCAGGCAGTCACCCGGTCGCCGGCGTAGCCCATCAGGCGGGTATACACCAGCAAAAACGCCGCCGCCCCCAGCGCCCCCAGCAGCAGCCACTTGGGATGGGTCCCGGCAATGTACATCATGAGGACGGCCACCATGCCCATAAGCATAATGGCGCTCAGGTGCTTTTCCAGGGCCAATGGCACTAAGATGCCCAGCAGCGCCCCGCCGAAGCCCAGAACACCCCAGCGGAAAAACCTGGTCTTCTCGCCAAAATTCTGGGTCAGCCGGGCAAGAAGCACGATCATGGCGAACTTTGCCACCTCTGAAGGCTGGAACTGGAGCCCTGCAATGTTGATCCAACGCTTCGCCCCGTTGACCTCCTGGCCGATGACCAGGACGCTCAGCAGCAGGGCAATGCTGATGAAATACAGGGGCCACGCGGCGTGATACCACACCTTGTCAGGGATCCGGCTGAAACCGTACATCGCCCCCAGCCCCAAAAGGGCGCACACGGCCTGCTTTTGCAGATAACGGGTGGTAATGGCATAGTGGGTATCGTAGGCGCTTTGGGCGGAGCTTGCGGAATACAGCACCACAAGCCCAACCGACAGCAGCAGGAGCGTCAGCGCCAGAAAAGGGAGGTCCACATTTTCGCCCTTTCGGCGGTCCTCTTTGGCAAAGAGCTTTGCTCCCGCCATACAGCGCTCCTTTCCGGAATCATTAACGGGTCAGAGAAGAAATGCTGAGCCAGGCCACCAGGCACATAACGGCAGACACGGACGCGAAGGTGAGAACGATCTTTTCTTCCTTCCAGCCGCTCATCTCAAAATGATGGTGGATGGGGGCCATTTTGAACAGCCGCTTGCCATGGGTCGCCTTGAAATAGCCCACCTGCAAGATTACGGACACAGTCTCCACAATGTAGACAAAGCCCGCAAAAATCAGCACCAGGGGAATGTCCAGTGCGAAGGCCAGTCCGCAGACAACGCCGCCCATAAACAGGGAGCCGGTGTCGCCCATAAAGGCCTTGGCCGGGTGCCAGTTCAGGCGCAGATAGGCAAGCAGGCCGCCGATCATACAGGCCGGCAGCAGGGCCAGATTCTGCCGCCCCAGTGCCACAGACGCAGCCACAAAGAAAACCATAACCGGAATGGTGACCGAAGAGCTCAGGCCATCGATGCCATCGGTCAGGTTCACAGCGTTGACCGTGCCCACAATGACGAACATAGCAAACAGGACAAACAGTGCCGGATGGATATAGAACCGGAGGCCCCAGAAGGGAATGTACAGGTCGCAGGTCAGAACGCCTTCCCGGTACAGCACATACAGGAACACCGCCGAAACAGCCATTTGCAACAGGGATTTCTGAATGGCCGTCAGGCCCATGTCCCGCTTCTTCTTCACCTTGCAGTAATCGTCCAGGAAGCCCACCGCACCGAAGCAGAAGGCCAGGGCATAGACATAAAAGGGCGTATAGTCCGTCATGCCAATGGCCAGATTGACCAACAGGCAGATCAGAGTGCCCCCGATGAACATCAGGCCCATCATCAAGGGGGTTCCCGCCTTGTTATTGTGCCAGGTTGGGCCGATGGAACGCACGGACTGGCCGGCCTTCAGTGCCCTGAGCACCGGCAGCAGGAAATGCCCCAGCAGCGCAGATACACCGCAGCAGCATACAGCAGTTAAAAGAATTCGGATCATGCAGGATCTCCTCCGTTCAGGTCTTTTTCGTATTTCATGAAGGCCTCCAATACGCGCTCCATGTGCATACTGTGGCTGCCCTTAAACAGGATCACATCGCCGGGCTTTGCGATGCGCTGCAATTCACAGGCCAAGGCGGTCTGGTCCGTAAAGGCCTGAGCCCGCCTGTCGGGCATACCGCCCGTAATGCAGCCGCCGATTACCCGGTCGGCGCAGTCGCCATAGGCCAGGACAAAGTCCACCCGCTCAGCGGCGATTCTGCCGATGCGGTAGTGCTCCGCAGCCGCCCGGTCGCCCAGTTCCAGCATATCGCCCAGAACGGCAATTTTCCGTCCCTGCTTCTCGCCCAGAACCTTCAATGCAGCCTCCATGGACTCGGGGCCTGCATTGTAGCAGTCCTTGATCAGCGTATAGCCATAGGCCCGCAGGGTTTCCTGCCGCCCGGCCAGATTCCGGAAGGTGCGCAGTCCCTGCCGGATCTTCTCCTCCGGGACCCCAAGCTCCAGCCCCACCGCCACGGCGGCCATGGCATCGCTGACGAAATGACGGCCCTCCAGATTCATAATTACAGAGAAGCTGTTCTCCCCGTGGGTTACCCGGAACCGCAGCCCGTCCAGGGCATTGACAATCTCCCGGCACCGCACCGCACAATCCTCATCCGAACCAAAATATACAATTCTCTGCTTCGGCTTCTCACCAAGCTCCCGCAGCATCCGGTCGTCCCCGTTGAGCAGCAGGGTACCGTCCTCCGGCATTCCCTCCACGATTTCCATCTTGGCCTGACGGATTCCCGCCTGGCTGCCCAGAAATTCAATATGGGCCGTGCCGATGTTCACAATCACAGCAATGTCCGGCTTTCCAATGGAGGAAAGATAAGCCATCTCCCGGAAATGGTTCATACCCATTTCCAGAACAGCCACCTCCGTATCCTCCGGCATGGCCAGAATTGCCATGGGCATACCGATGTCATTGTTGTGGTTCACCGGAGTTTTCGCAGTGCAGTAGGTCTTTTCCAGCACCGCCGCAATCATCTCTTTCGTGGTGCTCTTGCCCACGGAGCCGGTCACGCCAACGACCTTCATACCAATGCGCTTCCGCTCCTCCCGGGCAATATCGCCCAGGGCCAGACGCACATCCTCTACAATAATGGCCGGATAATCCCCTACGCTATGGGTGCACAGCACAGCTGCCGCGCCCTTTTCCATAGCGGCAGGGATAAAGTCGTGACCGTCCCGGGCACCCTGCAATGCCAGAAACAGCTGGCCAGGCTGGAGGGTCCGGGTATCGTTGTTGGCACCAAGGAACTCGATATCCGCGTATTTTTCCTCTACAGTGCCGCCGCACCAGGCAGCCGCCTGCTTCAGAGATATTTTACTCATGTAGCTTCCTCAATTCCGACAGGTAAGATTGGACCTCTTCCCGTTCGTCCAGATGATACTTATGGCCATCGATTTCCTGGTAGGTCTCATGGCCCTTTCCTGCCAATACAATTATATCATCTTTTTTGCCAATGTCCATAGCGTATCTGATGGCTTTACGCCGGTCCTCTATGACAGTGTATTCTCCCATCTCCGGGGTAATTCCCTTCAGGATGTCCGCAATAATGGCCATAGGCGCCTCTGTCCGGGGATTGTCCGAAGTAATAATGGAAAAGTCCGCATTTTTGACGCCGATTTGCCCCATAATCGGCCGCTTCATAGGATCCCGGTCCCCACCGCAGCCGAAAACCGCAATGAGTCTCCCCTTGCAGAAATCCCGTACGGACAGCAAAACCTTTTCCAGGCCATCCGGCGTATGGGCATAGTCGATGAGCACGGTATAGGGCATTCCGGGGGTGGGAACCACCTCAATGCGTCCCTTGACGCCAAATACCTTTCCCAAAGCCCCGGCGCATTCCTCCAGAGAAATGCCAAGCTGCCTGGAAACGCCCAGCACAGTCAAGGCATTGTAAACCGTAAAGCGTCCGGGAATGGGCACCACAACGTGGGCCGTCTCTTCTCCGCAAACCGCCGTGAATTCCACACCCTGGGCATGGAGGGCAATATCCTTTGCATACAGCCCTGCCTCTTTGTGGGCAGAAAACGTCAGGACCGGGCAGGCAACGGCTTGGAGCATCCGGGATGCATATGGGTCATCCTGATTGATAACGGCCCGGTCACAGCGGCGGAACAGTTCCGCCTTGGTGTCACAATAGGCATCCATGGTCTTGTGAAAATCCAGATGGTCCTCTGTCAGATTTGTAAAGGCCGCCACATCGTAGTGGACCCCGCCGATGCGGTCCAATGCAATGGCATGGCTGGAAACCTCCATAACGGCATAGGTGCAGCCTGCGTCCCGCATCCGGGCAAAGAGCTGCTGCAGCTCCAGGCTTTCCGGGGTGGTCCGTTCCGAGGGGATGGCCTCCTGGCCAACGAGATTGCCCATGGTGCCAATGAGTCCCACCTTTGCCCCCCGGGTCTGCTCCAGAACGGATTTCAGCAGCAGGGTGACGGAGGTCTTTCCGTTGGTGCCGGTGATGCCGATGCACTGCATGGACTTTGCCGGGTTCCCGTAAAAATTGCAAGCCATCTGGGCCAGAGCCAGACGGTCAGAGGCAACCAGGACATAGGGGGTCTCTACATCCGGCTTTTTCGCCGTGACCGTCACAACGGCTCCCTTTTCCACCGCCATGGGGATGAATCGGTTCCCGTCAGAGGCAAAGCCGGAGATGGCCGCAAACAGGCACCCGGGCACTGCCTTTCTGGAATCGTAGACGATGGAAGCAACTTCCGTTTCCAAATCGGCGTGGACTTCTGTTACGGCCACATCCTTTAACAGTTCCTGTAATTTCATAGCAAACGCTCCTGTATCTCTAATCTTTTGCCGCCTGATCGGCAAAGTGTATGGGAATCGTAGTTCCGACCGCAACCTGAGTTCCCGGCTGGATGTCCTGGGCAATGGCTCGGATCTCCGCCCCCGACTCCGGGTTCCCGGAGGGCAGAATATACAGGCCCAATGTGCCCGCCAAATCTGCCGCCTGCTGCTTGCTTTTTCCAAGGAAGTCCGGCACAGGCACAGTCCTGCTTTCCGGCGCTTCTCCCAGGTACAGCAGCACCTGGCCACCCCCAGGAACACTTTGCCCCGCCGCCGGGATCTGCCCTGCAACCGTCTCGCCGGTGCCCTCGAAGCGGGCTGAAAAGCCGGATTCCTTTAAGCATTTCTCCGCCTCCTGGGCCGTATACCCCGTGAGGTCCGGCAGAATCATCTGCCTCCCGGGCAGATCCTCTTCGGTATAGTTCTGACGAACGCCCAGGTAGGGCAAAATGTCCGCCAGAATGGCGCCCACCGTAGGCGCCGCCATTACGCCGCCGGATATATAGATCCCCGTGGACCGGGATGGGGTATCCAGCGCTGCCAATACAATATACTCCGGATCTTCCATTGGCGCAATCCCCACGAAGGAGACAATTTTATCCAAAACCCGCTGACCGTTTTCATCGAAAACGTCAATTTTCTCGCTGGTCCCCGTTTTTCCCCCTACGGAATACCCCACAACGTTGGCATTTTTCGCGGTTCCCTCTGTGACCACCGAGCGGATAAGGGTGCGCATGGTCTCGGAGGTCTCCGGGGAAACGGTCTGCCGGACCACCGTGGGCTCCTGCTTGAGGACCGTATTGCCGTCCTTGTCGATGACCTCGGAGACAAGATAGGGTTCCAAGAGCTTTCCGCCGTTGACCACAGAGGCAATGGCCCGAACAAGCTGCAAAGGTGTGATTTTGAAGGTCTGGCCAAAAGAGCCGGAGGTCAGGCTGGCCGTACCCCATTTTTCGGTATTGGTCACCAGCGCCTTGTCGAAAAACACGCCCTTGCTCTCTCCTGACAGGTCGATACCCGTCTTCTCCAAAATGCCAAACGTCTTCACATAGTCATAGAACCGCTGGCCGCCCAGCTTCAGGGCAATATGGGCAAAGGCCAGATTGCAGGAGTTCTGCAAGGCCTGGGGTGTCTTCTCCGCCCCATGGCCCGCCGCGCGCCAGCAGTGCAGCAGCTGGGAACGTCCGGGAATCTGTTCGGCCCCCTTGCAATAAAAGGAAGTATTCAGGTCAATGGCCCCGCAGTCCAGGGCCGCCGCCATGGTCAACACCTTAAAGGTGGATCCCGGCTCATAGCCATCGGACAGCACCCGATTCCGCCACTGTTTCAGGCGTGCCTGGGTCAGGGCGGCATCATAGGCCTGTTTTCCGGCGGTGTATTCCGAGCTTCCCTGGGGGCAGCGTTCATAGGCTCGCCGCATGTCTTCCAGGTTCTGACGGGTTTCCTCGTCCCACACCAGCTGGTAGTCATTGGGGTCGTAGCTTCCCAGGGTTGCCATGGCCAGGATTTCGCCGGTCTTGCAGTTCATGACCAAGCCAAATGCGCCGTTTTGCACATCATAGCGGTCTATCGCTGCCCGGAGCTGCTTTTCCAGGATCTCCTGCACCGTGGCATCCAGCGTCAGAACCACGCTGCACCCGGACCGGGAGGCTGTAAAGCCTTCATAGGAAAAGGGCATATCCATTTCATTATTGCCCTTGGTTGTGATTACCTTTCCGGTCTTCCCGGAGAGAAAGCTGTCATAGGCCGCCTCTACACCCTCACTGCCCTGGCCAGATAGGTTGGTAAAGCCAATCACCTGGGCAGCCAGTGTTCCAAAGGGATAAGTCCGCATGGCGGCGGGTTCCAGATGAATGCCGGATATGGCATTCTCCTGAATAAAGCCGCGAATTTTCTGGGCGGTCTCCTCGGAAATTCGGCTGCCCACCTGCTTGTAACGGCGGCGAAAATCCTGCCCCTGCTCCAAGATCCACTCCGGCTCCCTGTCCAGCAGCGGGGCCAGAAATGCGGAAACGGCATTCAGGTCCGCACCGGACTGCTTCAGCTCATGGGGGTCCAGATACACATTCTCTACCCCAACAGAGGAGGCCAGAATGTTCATATTCCGGTCGTAAACCAGGCCGCGGTCCGAGGCCGCCGCCGTGGACCGGGTCTGATTGTTCAGTGCTTTTGCTGCATAGTAATCATAGTCCACCACCATAAGCTGGGCTAACCTTGCCGCCACGCCGAGAAAGCCCAGAAGGCCCAGTACCAGGGCCGTCAGTCGGATTCTCCAATGCTGGGCGCTGTCCATTCGTACGCGGCGGTAAGTGGGTTTTTGCATGGTCCGGCCCCTTCCGGCAGCGGAATTCTTTCAGGGAACACTTAAAAGAGCGCTTCCTTTGAAAATGGGCGGCAAGGGAACCCCTCGCCGCCCATTCGCAGCTGCCGTTTTGAGTATATGCGTGCCCGGACAGGTTATGATTCCGACTCCTCTGCCGGTCCCAGCAGGCCGGACAGGAACCACAGGAAGTTCTCCCAGGCCGTGGGCTCCTCTTCATGCTCCGGCACGGAAACCCGAACCGTCATCTTCTGGGCCTCCTCTGCCGGGATCATCCCCAGCTCCTCAGCCCGCTCCCGGATGGTGTCCATATCCAAGGCTGTGCGGTACGCGTGCTCCAGTTTGGCGTTTTCCCGCTTCAACTCCGTCAGGGTTTCCATCTCCTGATTGTACTGCTTCATGCTGACTGTCAGCTGCACCGCACCAACCACCAGGGCCACCAGCACCGCCACGGCCAGGACAATCCCGCCCACAGCCACAGGGTCCACATAAATGCGGCGCTCTTTTCCGGTCTTCGGCTTCTTGGGCAGGAAAACCTTTGCGCTCTGCTGCTTCTTTTTGGGTGCCTTGACCTCACTGCCATACACGTAAAACTGGCCAACATATTGAATAACAGGTTTTTGATCCATGTTTCCTTCCTCCGGCCAATATTACCGTTTTTCACAAATGCGAAGCTTCGCGCTTCTGGCTCTGGGGTTGCGCTCCAGCTCCTCCTCGCCGGAAACAATGGGCTTCCGGGTAAGTACCGCCACCTGGGGCTTTCTGCCGCAGACGCATACCGGGAATTCCGGCGGACAGATGCAGCCCTTGGCCGCCGCGGCCATGGCATTCTTAACAATCCGGTCTTCCAGGGAGTGGAAAGTGATCACCGCCAGCCGTCCGCCGGGATTCAGGCAGGGAATGGCAGCATCCATAGCCTTGGATACAGAATTCAGCTCATCATTTACCGCAATGCGGATGGCCTGAAAGGTCCGCTTGGCGGGATGCTGCTTTTCCCGCAGGGCTGCGGGGGGCATAGCCGAGCGAATCACATCCACCAATTCCAGAGTGGTGCGGATGGGAGAAATCTCCCTTTTGCGGACAATAGCCGCCGCAATGGCAGGGGCATAGCGCTCCTCACCATAATCATAGAGAATGCGCTTCAATTCCTCATAGGACCAGGTGTTGACCACGGTATCGGCGCTCAAAGCATCCCCATTGTCCATGCGCATATCCAGGGGAGCGTCCGTCATATAGGAAAAGCCTCTGCTCCCGTCGTCCAGCTGGGGAGAGGATACACCCAGGTCCAGCAGGATTCCGTCCACGCCGGAAATGCCCAGCTCCTGCAAAACCTGCCCCATACGGCAGAAATTAGAATGGACCAGCGTCACCCGGTCTGCAAAGGGAGACAGCCGCTCTCCGGCAGCCTTCAACGCCACAGGGTCCCGGTCAATGCCAATGAGCCGACCGGTGGTCAGCCTTTCGGCGATATGATAGGAGTGGCCCGCACCGCCCAGGGTACCGTCCACATAGATACCGTCCGGCTTGATATTCAGGCCCTCAATGCACTCATCCAGGAGGACGGAAACATGATGAAATTCGCTCATAGTCCAATTGCCTCCAAAGATGCCAACAGTTTTTCGGGCGTGAGATTCTCCTCTTCAAATTTCCGGAATTCCTCTGCATCCCAGATTTCCGCCTGGCCTGCCCGGCCAACGATCATGACCTCCCGGTCGATTCCGGCGTAGGATTGCAGGAAGGGCGTCAGAGAAAAGCGGAACTGCTTGTCAGGGCTGCACTCTGCGGCATTCATGAAAATCAGACTGGTGGCCCCTGCCCGCTGAGAGATGCTCAGGGCATTGAAGTTCTCGCTGAGCCGCTGCCATTCCTCAGCAGTGTAGACTGCGAGACAGCGATGGCCGCAGTTCACGCCCAGGGTCACAAAGAAGCTATCGCCCAGCTCCCCGCGGAGCTTGGCCGGAACGATCAGACGGCTCTTGTCGTCCATCCGGGCTGCATATTTGCCAATCACAGTCTCACCTCCATTCCATTTTCCTCCACTTTACATCCACAGCACTCCATTTTTTGATAGTATAAATCTTCTTCCGAAAAAAATCAATCATTTTTTGCCGAATTTCCCTGGAACGGCCTGAGAAACCCTATTTTTTCGTGAATATTCAAACGTGTGTTCACTTATCTGGCAGATTTCAGGCTCCAAAACGCAGCTTTCCATCCTCCATGCGCAGATGAATTTTGACCGGCTTTTTGGGGCAGCGCAACAAGAACGTGGCAAGGCCGTCCTCCACTTCAGTCTGCACCAGTCTGCGCAGCTGCCGCGCCCCGTCCCGGCCCATGCATCGGGTGCTCAGCATATGGGCAAGCTCGCCGGGCAGCAAGAGCTGAATGCCTGCTGCAGCGCTGCGCTGCTGCAGCTGCCGCAGATACTTCTGGGCAATGGCCTCCATGGCATTCTCCCCCAGGGGCTCGAAATACACCGTTGCATCCAGCCGCCCCAAAAATTCCGGGGTGAACTGCTCCTGCAAGGCCTGGGCAAACACGCCCTTTTTCCCTTCCCCGCAGAAGCCCAGCCCCTCCCCCCGCAGGCCGCCGCCCACATTGGAAGTCATAACCACAATGGTATTTTTGAAGCTCACGTGTCTGCCGGTGGAATCGGTTAAGGTCCCCTCCTCCATGATTTGCAGCAGCAGACCCAGCACCTCCGGGTGGGCTTTCTCGATCTCATCCAGCAGCACCAGGCTGTAGGGGCGGCGGCGAACCGCCTCGGTCAGCTTGCCGCCCTCATCGTAGCCGATATAGCCGGGAGGCGCGCCGATGAGCCGGGACACAGAGTGCTTTTCCATATATTCCGTCATATCCAGCCGCAGCATGGCATTCTGGCTGCCGTAGACCTCCGTGGCCAAGGCCCTGCACAGCTCTGTTTTTCCAACGCCGGTGGGACCGGCAAACAGCAGGCAGGCGATGGGTCGGCCTGCGTCCCGAATGCCGGAAAAACCCCGGCGGACAGCCTCCGCCACAGTCTTCACCGCTTTGGGCTGCCCCATGACGTGGGCAGAGAGCAGCCCCTCCAGATTCAGGAGCCGTTCCCGCTCCCCTGCCGTCAGCCGTCCCACAGGAATGCCCGTCCTGGCAGAGACCACCAGGGCAATGTCCGCCCCGGTCACCGCCCGGGACCGCTTGCCATCCGGCGCGCGCTCCATGAGGCTCTGCACCTTATCCCGCAGCTCTGCCGCCCGCTCAAACCGGCGCTCCCGCACGGCCTCCCGCAGTTCCTCCTCCAGCTCTTTCCGGGCGGAGGAGCCCCGGGCGCTGGATACGCCCTCCATTTTCGCCCGGGCCGCGCCCTCGTCCAGCAGGTCAATGGCCTTGTCCGGAAGATAGAGGTCCGGAAGATACCGGACGGACAGCCGGACCGCCTCCTTCAGCGCCTCCTCCGTAATGCGCAGCCGGTGGTGCTGCTCCAGTCCGGGCTTCAGGGCCCGGAGAATTTCCACCGCGGTGTCGTTATCCGGCTCCTCCACATTGACAGGGCGAAACCGCCGCTCCAGAGCGGCGTCCTTTTCGATATACTTCCGGTACTCCTCCCGGGTGGTGGCCCCAACCATTTGCAGCTCTCCCCGGCCAAGGGCGGGCTTTAAAATATTGGCCGCGTCGATGGCCCCCTCTGCGGCCCCGGCCCCGACGATGGTATGCATTTCATCCACAAAGAGGATCACGTCCCCGCTGCGCCGGATCTCCGCCAGCACATCCCGCAGCCGCTCCTCAAATTCGCCCCGGTACTTCGTCCCTGCCACCAGGCTCGCCATATTCAGGCTATAGAGCCGTTTTTCCTTCAGCTGAGGCGGCACGTTGCCCACCGCCATACGCTGGGCCAGGCCCTCGGCTATGGCGGTCTTTCCCACGCCCGGCTCCCCGATCAGGGCGGGATTGTTTTTATTCTTCCGGCAGAGAATGCCGATCACCGTATCGATTTCTCTGTCCCTGCCAATGACCGGATCCATGCTCACCGCCTTCTGAACCAGATCCTCGCTGAATTGTTCCAAAAGCTTCGTAGAAACCGCCTCCTTTTTCCCGTCCCGCAGCCGGGGCGCATCCAACAGATATTCCAGAGTGTGGGTAAACAGCGCATCGGCGCTGACGCCGCAGGTGTGCAGCATCTGATAGGCCCCGCTCTGCTCCTCTCGGGCCATGGCCAGCAGCACATGGGCGGGACGCACCTCCCGTCTGCCTTGCCGTCGCGCCTCCACGGTAGCCTGACGCAGAATTCTTCTCGCCGCCCGGGTCAACCCCTGGGGCAAAGGCATCTCCGGCCGCCCTACGCCGTAACACAGCATGGTCAGCTGCCGCAGCAGCTCCGGCTCCACACCAAAAGACCGCAGCAGCTGGGCCGTACCGCCGGACATCTGGCACAGGGCGAGCAGCAGGTGCACCGAGCCCACATAGCTGTGGCCCATGTGCCGTGCCTCTGCACCGGACTGCCGGATCAGCGCCTCCATTTGTCCGCGATATCCCATGAAATTCCCCCTTTGGGCTTCAGTTTCGCCATCCAAAAGAGGAAATATACGGAAATCAAAAAAATCCGAAAAAAGGAATTGCATTTTTGAAAATCTATGCTAGAATGTAGATGCATTGTATGGATGCACACTGAAAAAAACAATAGGAGGTATTTTTCATGGCTTACAATATCACCGATGCTTGCCTGAAGTGCGGTTCCTGCGCTGAGCAGTGCCCCGTCGAGGCTATTTCCGAAGGTGAAGACAAGTACGTAATCAATCCTGACGTTTGCGTCAGCTGCGGCTCCTGCGCCGAGCAGTGCCCCGCTGATGCCATCGAGGAAGGCTAATTCTTCGGAACCCACCGGCCTGCGTCTTTCGCAGGCCGGTTTTCACTATAAGGAACACAACTTGGAAACACTTTTGAACGGTTTTACCCTGGATGTCCCCAAAGGCTGCTTCCCCCTGAGTACTGACAGTATGCTCCTTGGCTGGTTTGCAAAGCTCCCCAAAAACGCCCGGGTGCTGGACCTTGGTTCCGGCTGCGGTACCCTGGGGCTGCTGCTCTGCGCCCGGGACAACACCTGCCGCGTCACCGGCATAGAGCTGACGCATGAGGCCCACCGGGCCGCTCTTGACAACATCGCCCGCAACGCGCTTGCCGACCGCATGGAAAGTATATGTGCGGATGTGCGGCAAGTTCCCTCCCTGGTTTCCCCCGGAAGTTTCACCACGCTCCTCTCCAACCCGCCCTATTTTTCCGGCGGACCGCAGAGCAGCGCTTTGCCCCTGGCCCGGCGGGAGGACTGCTGCTCCGTCCGGGAGCTGCTGCACAGCGCCGCCTGGGCGCTGAAATACGGCGGCGACTTTTTTCTGGTCCACCGCCCGGAACGGCTGGGAGAGATCATCGCTCAGGCAGGTACCTTTCATCTGGAGGCCAAGCGGCTGTGTCTGGTGCGGCACGGCCCGGGCAAGGATGTCAGTCTGATCCTTCTGCAGCTGCGCAAGGGTGGAAAGCCCGGTCTTGCTTTTGAGGAGCTGTCGCTGACGGATGAATTGGGGCAGCCGTCCAGGGAATACAAATCCATTTATCATATCGAATAGGAGGCCCCTATGGCCGGAATGCTGTACCTTGTCCCCACCCCCATCGGGAATCTGGGGGACATCTCCAAACGCGCCCGGGAAACTCTGGAAAGCGCGGATTTCATCGCCGCCGAGGATACCCGGGTCACCCTGAAGCTATTGAACCACCTGGAGCTGAAAAAGCCCCTGGTGAGCTACTACGAGCACAACAAGTCCTTCAAGGGCGAAAAAATACTGGACCGGATCCTGGCAGGAGAAACCTGCGCTCTGGTCTCCGATGCCGGAAGCCCCGCCATCTCCGACCCCGGCGAGGACCTGGTAAAGCAGTGCGCCGCCGCAGGCATTCCGGTCTGCGCCATTCCCGGCCCCTGCGCCGCCATCACCGCCCTGAGCATTTCCGCCCAGAGCACCGGCAGATTTTGCTTTGAGGGCTTTCTCTCCACCGCAAAAAAGAGCCGCCGGGAGCACCTGGACAGCCTGAAAAAAGAACAGCGCACCATGATCTTCTACGAAGCCCCCCACAAGCTGCTGAACACGCTGCAGGATATGGCGGAGGTCTTCGGCGCTGACCGGCCCATCAGCCTGTGCCGGGAACTGACCAAGCTCCACGAGGAGGTAGTCAGGACCACCCTGGGAGAAGCCGTGGAAAAGTACACCGAAACGCCCCCCAAGGGGGAATTTGTGCTGATCGTAGCCGGTGCCCCGGAAGAGATCAGAGAAGCCCCCTCAGAAGCCGACGCCGCCGCCCGGGTGAAGGCGCTCCTGGAGCAGGGGCTTTCCCGCAAGGACGCAGTCAAGCAGACCGCCGCCGAGCTGGGCCTGCCGAAGAACACGGTCTACGCCCTGGCGCTGGAAGAGGCGTAGAGAAATCACGCAAAGCACAGGCGCAGCCGACTGCAAAATGCACCGGCTGCGCTTTTTTTCGCACTGTTCTTTTTGCCCTTCCCCGGCATAATCTTGTGCCAAGGGAGGGAGCGCTATGGTCATGGGGTGGATTTGGACGGGACTGATTGCCCTGAGCATTCTCTCGGCAGCACTGACCGGGCGGGGGGATGCTTTGGCCGGAGCGGCTATGAAAGGGGCACAGTCTGGGGTGACGCTGACGGTTTCTATGGCCGGGGCGGTGTGCCTGTGGTCCGGGGTTGGGAAGCTTTTGGAGAAAAACGGGTCCATGGAGCTGCTGTCGAAGCTGCTCTCCCCCATCCTGGGGCGCATTTTCCCGGACAGCCGGGAAGATGGCTTTCTCCGGGGGTATCTCTGTGGAAACATCTGCGCCAACCTGCTGGGGCTGGGCAATGCCGCCACGCCCATGGGCATCCAGGCGGCCAAGCGGCTGAAAACGCCCGGAAGCGACGCGGCAAGCGATCAGCTGTGCCGCCTGGTGGTGCTGAACACCGCCTCCATCCAACTGCTGCCCACCAATGTGGCCGCCGTCCGGGCGGCGCTGGGATGCGGCCGACCCTTTGACATTCTCCCGGCGGTATGGGTCACAAGCATTCTCTCCGCCGGGCTTGGCGTCTGCTCCGCAATTCTTCTGGGACGGGTCCGGAAAGCATGACGGACTACCTGATCCCCATGATATTGCTGCTGGCCTCCGCCGTTTCTCTAGGCAAGAAGGAGAACAGCTATTCACTTCTCTTAGAAGGCGGGGCCGAGGGGCTGCGCCTGCTGAAGGACATCCTCCCCACCCTCGTTCTGCTGCTCACCGCCGTGGAGCTGTTCCGCTCCTCCGGGGCAGCGGAGCTTTTGCAGCGGTTTCTGTCACCGGTCTTTTCTTTGCTGGGTATTCCTGTGGAATGCGCCCTGCTGGTGCTGGTGCGGCCCATCAGCGGCAGCGCGGCTCTGGCCGTGGGGACGAGCCTGATGCAGACCTACGGCGTGGATTCCCAGATCGGCCGGACGGCGGCGGTCATGCTGGGCTCCACGGAGACGACTTTTTACACCATCAGCGTTTATTTCGGCGCAGCCGGTATCCGCCGCACCCGCTATACCCTGCCCGCCGCCCTTTTTGCCGACCTTGTGGGCTTCACCGCAGCGGCCTGGACCGCAAAATTGTTTTTCTAGGGACGCAAAGGGGGCGCAAAGACGTTCGATCCAAAAAACTTGGACCGAACGTCTTTTGCGTATTATCGCACCTTTTGAACGCTGTCCGCCAGTTGTTGCAGCTGGTCAGCGGTCATGCTATCCGCAGTGATCTGAAAGACCACCTTGTTCTCCCAATCCACCCAGACGATATGTCCCTGGGTTACAGCGGCAGGCATTCCCTGAACCGTTGTGGCTTCTCCGCCGCCGTTCATTTTGAGAATTGTATCCGGAGTCTCTGGAACCGGCTCTGACTTCTGGGCAGAATCCTCATCTTTGTCCCCATTCAGGAGGAAAGTTTCATAATTCAGTTCCACTGTGGTATTTTTCTTGGCATCAATGTACCAGCGATACACATAGGCAAACCAACCGCCGTCCTCCTTGGGACTGGCGATAAATTCCGTCTCCGGGTAGTTATCCGGCAATCCGGTGATCTGATAGTCCCCCAACTCCTCCAGTGCCAGCCGGTAACGGTCTGCATTCGTGGGTTTCAGGTCCGGGTTCAGCTGGATGCTTTCGGCAACCCGCATCAAATCCAGCTCCGTGTCTCCCGTCAGCAGCATGAACCCAACGCCCCGGTCCTCATCCGTCCAGAGCAGCACCCGCTCACCGCCGGTGCAGGTATACAGTGTTCCGGGAAGGCTCCCCACGGTGATGGGTTCTTCCTTTGTGACACTTTCAAGCACCAGGTCGGTGGCGTTGTCTCCCCGGGTCGTCTCCAGCACGAGGGCGCTTTCATCCGATGCCGTCGCAAAGTGCAGCGTCTGGTGTCCATAGGCCTTGTCACTGACAAAACGCAGACGATAGCCCTCCGGGAGCCAAGTAGGGCAATACGTTTGCAGGCCCTCATAGGTATCGGCTGTAGATTGAAAATTGATTTCCGCCTCATAGGGTACAGAGGCATTTGCATCTACGCTTTCTCCGGTCCCTTGCATATACCGCTTGGTGTTCAGCTGAATTTTCGCCGTTACCGCATAGGCTGTAACGCCCAGTAGGCTGACAAGCGCTGCTGCAATCAAAAAAAACCGAAGCTTACCGCTGTGCTTTTTCATAGAAATATCCTCCTTATTTGGAGCGTCCGCCATAGCAAGATATCGATCCTCAATACCGCTCATTGCGCTGTAAAGGTCTTTTACGGTCATTGTGTATAGCCCTCCTTTTCCAGAAACCGCTTCAGTTCCGCCCGAAGCTTTTTCAGCCGGTATTTTACCTGGTACTCCCGCATATTGTACTTTCTTCCCAGTTCTGCCGCTGTCCGATTATAGTAGTATCTGCCCACAAACAAAGCGCAGTCGATTCCACTCAGGCCGGACAGAAACCGATTCAGGGTCTTCGTCAACTCCCGCTGTTCGGCACGCATCTCCGGCTGTGCCGCCGGATCCGGAATGCACTCCTCCAGCTCGGAAATGGCGACCTCCGCAAAGGCGGAACGCTTTTGGGCGTTCCCATAGTCAAACCGACTCAGGGCCAGATTCCGGGTAATGCGGGATAAGTAGTATTTGAGCGCTTTTGGCACCTCCGGCGGGATCTTGTTCCAGGCCGCCAGATAGGTGTCGTTCACGACTTCCTCGGAATCCTCCGGGATAGAAAGAATCCGCCCGGCAACACTCCGCAAAAAACGGCCATATTTTCGGTCCGTCTGCGAAACAGCTTCCTCAGAGCGCTGAAAGAAAAGCTCGATGATCTGTAAATCTTCCATGGGTTACTCCTTGGGTCACTCTTTTTGATTGTAAGGCCTTACATCTACACAGTAGGATTTTTACGCTCGTGCGGAGAAAATTTTTCAAAACAAAAAGACGTGACCGCAAACGTCACGCCTTTCTGATTTCCGGGCAAGCTGCCCGTATCCGGTGGGATTCCCCGGTCATTCTGTTTTCTGCTTTCCCGCGCCGCGGGAGCGTCTTCTTCTGCGGCGGCGGGGGCGCTCCTCGGGGTCGGCCTTTTCGGCCCGACGGGCATAGGCCTCGGCCGCCTCAGAGGTGGCCTCATAGGTCAGGCGGCTGACCCGAACAAGTCCGTCCGGCTGCTCGCTCAGGCGGATGCGGATCAGAAATTTTCCATGCTCCGGGCAGGTGGCCAGATCCATATACCGGTGGCCCGCCTGGGCAAACCAGCGTGAGCCCAGCATCTGCCGCCCGCACTCCGGGCAGAGATTGTCTTTTCCGGACATGGCGGCCAGGGCCGCGGTCTTATCCGGCAGGTCTCGGAAGACCTCCCGCTGAATGCAGCCGGGAAGCTCCGCCCCATGGAAGCCGTTTTCATGGCTCTTGAGGGCAGCATCGTATTCCCTTGCCCCACGCTCCAGATCCAGCTTGGCGCAGATGAGGGCTGTATGGTAGGCATCGCCCAGCGCATCATGGGCCGGGCGGCTGGCCTCGATTCCGCACAGCTCCATCGCCGTTTTCAGGGCCTTCTGAGAGGTGGAGCCATCGGTCTGGGCGTTGAAAATCATCTGGGCATTGTACCAGCGGTCTGTCCAGCTCTCGTCCAGGTCATACAGTCGCAGATTTTCCCGCAGAATGCCAATATCGTCAAAGCCCCAGGTCAGGAAAATGATGTCCTCGCCGCACCAGCTGTGAAACCGCTCCATGGCCTCCGGGAAGGGGATACCCTCCTCCCGCAGCCGAGCTTCCTTAATGCCCGTCAGCTTGCTGACCCGGCGGTTTAAGTGGCGGTAGACCTTGGGGCGCACCATGATTTGAAATTCATCCGCCACCCGGCCTTCCTGCGTGACCCGGACAGCGCCGATCTGAATGATCTCCCCCCGAATGGTCACCGGCAAGGGCTTTTTTGAGGAAGGCGAGCCGGGCCAGGGCTGATTCCATTCCATATCTAAAACAATATAATCCATGGTAAAAAACCTCTTATATTCCTTCTTTCCGTGTATCATACCACAAACATAGGCTCCGTGTAAATATGTTCTTCCGAATTCTTCGGAAATTATTCCGATTGCATTTCCCGGGAAGATGTATTATACTTAGGGTAGGGTTTGTAGGATTTCCCTTTTATCCCCGGAATCGACCCGTTTCTATTTGTTGATTCTGTTACAATTCAGGAGGTAAGATCCCATGCCGAACACAAAGGATACCGCTGCCGAAGCGGCTGCGGAAAAACCCCAAAAAAAGAGAACGGCCAAGAAAGCGGAAGCCGCCGAAGCATCCGAAAAACGCGCGCCCCGCAAGCAAACCAAATCTTCCCAGCCCGCCCAGGAGAAAGCGCCCAAAAAGCGCCGCACCCGGAAGGCCCCGGCTGCCGAACATAAAGAACCCGCCCAGGAACAGCCTGTTCCCGAAACACCCGCCGCCCCCATCGCCGAAGTGCCCCCGGTGCCTGCACCGGACGCAGCAGCCGCCTCAGCCCAAAGCGCGCCGGAAGCTCCGGAGCCTACGGTTGACACGGCGGCACCGGAAGTGCCCGCTGAAATTCCTGCAGAAGTTGCCGCCGAACCGGCTCCACCCGTTCAAAAGGAGGTCCAAACCATGCCCGAAAACCAGATTTCCTATACGCCCCAGCCCGGCCCCAGAAGAAGCGTTGCCTTCATCGGCTCGGAGTGCTATCCCTTTGTGAAAACCGGCGGCCTGGCAGACGTGATGTACGCCCTGCCCAAGGCCCTGTCCCGGATGAACTGCGATGTAAAGGTGATTCTCCCCCGCTATGCCTGCATTCCCTGGGAATACCAGAGCAAGATGGTCTACCGGGGCGAATTCCAGATGAACCTGTGCAGTGATGGCCGGAGCTTCTATGTGGGGATCATGGAATACGTGTGGGACGGCGTCGTCTACGACTTCATCGACAACCAGGAGTTCTTCTCCGAGGGCAACCCCTACACCAGTATCATCGGCGACATTCCCAAATTCTGCTTCTTCTCCAAGGCAGCCCTGGCTGCCCTGAACTACATGGACTGGATCCCCGACGTGATCCACTGCCACGACTGGCAGGCGGCGCTGGTGCCCGTGTATCTGCGGACGCTGTTCCAGAATACGCCCCTGAGCCGTGCCAAATCCATGCTGACCATTCACAATCTGCGCTTCCAGGGTGTTTACAACGTTCCCACCATCCGCTATTGGTCCGGCCTGCCGAACTATGTGTTCAATAAGGATGCCCTGACCCAGAACTGGCTGGATGCCAATATGCTCAAGGGCGGCCTGACCTACTGCAACATGATCACCACCGTCAGCGGCACCTACGCCGGGGAAATCCAGACTCCCGAGTACGGCGAAAAGCTGGATGCCCACCTGCGCTACCACTCCGGCAAGCTCCGGGGCATCGTCAACGGCATTGACTACGACATCTGGAATCCCTGGACGGACCCCATGCTGCACACCAACTACGACATTACCAATGTTCTGCCCCGGAAGAAGGAGAACAAGCGGGCATTGCAGGAGGAGCTGGGGCTGTGGCAGGACGACCACAAGTTCGTCATCGGTCTGATCTCCCGGCTGACCAACCAGAAGGGACTGGACCTGGTGAACGCCATTCTGCCCCAGATCATGGATGAGCACACCCAGGTGGTGGTGCTGGGCACCGGCGACAGGGGCTATGAGGACGCCTTCCGGTACTACGAAAACGCCTACAGGGGCAACCTCTGCGCCAACATCATGTATGACGAGGGCCGGGCCCACCGAATCTACGCCGGTGCGGACGCCCTGCTGGTGCCCTCTCAATTCGAGCCCTGCGGCCTGACCCAGCTCATCGGTATGCACTACGGCACCATCCCCATCGTTCGGGAGACCGGCGGCCTGAAGGACACCGTACAGCCCCACAACGAATTCACCCACGACGGCAACGGCTTCACCTTTGACCGGTACGATTCCGGCCTGCTGCTGGATGCCATCAACCGGGCCAAGACCTTCTACTTCACCAACCGCTACTGCTGGGACGAAATGGTCCAGCGGGATATGGACAAAAACGTCTCCTGGGAAAATTCCGCATGGCAGTACCGCAATCTGTACTTAGAGCTCACCGCCGATAAGGCATAACCCCGAAACCAAAAATCTCCGCAGAGGTTTTTCGTCCTCTGCGGAGATTTCTATTTACTTCTGCCGCTTCAATACGGAATCCAGGGTCTTCCCCAGGATGCCGCCCAGCACGCCGCAGGCACCTGCTTCCGCCAGGCCCTGAATGCCCACCAGCAGCACCACGAACATCAGCGGATTGGTGGCGCCAAGCTTGGAAACCAGGCCCTGCACATAGTCGCAGCGATAAAAAACAAGCACGATGTAACCCATGAAGAACAGGGTATTGAGCAGCGGGGCGCTGACGGCACCTACAAAATAGCTCCAGGTGCCCTTTGCATCCACCCGTCTGCACAGCTTATACACATAGCCGCAGCAAAGACCCATGAGCATCCGCATGCCCACGCACAGGATGACCGTGTGTACAGGGCTGATGTTGAAAAAAGTCCCCGTCATGAAAGACCTTCCGGAAATTGCGTCCGTCAGGCTCAGAATGCCGAACACAGCACCCAGGACCATCCCCTCCACCGGGCCGCAGAGCATGGCGGCAATGGCAATGGGCAGGGTCAGAAAGCTCATGTTCAGCGGCCCTACGGGAACGGCACCCAGGCCGATGGCCCGCATGGCCAGCTCAATGGCCAGAAGCAAAGCCAGCTTCGTCAGTCTCTGAACGCTCGTACTTGTGGTTTTCATATTCAATTCCTCCTGCTGTCGTTCCGGTCTTCCGGATACAACGCATTATTTATTTGCCGCAGCATATGCCTTTTTTCCGCTGCCGTTCCCGAAACGGGATACAGCGCGGACACCTCCGGTCTTGCCGCAAACATTCCCCATTATAGCAGGCTATGCAGGAAATGCAAGCCTATTTTTCCTTTTTATTCAGCCGGTAGAGGTACGCCAAGCCCTTGAGGATCATGTCCGGGTCGTAGCTGTGGGGGTGGGTAACCAGCCTGTCCACATAGGCTGCGCCGCCGCCGGTGATGACAAAGCTGACGCTCTCCCCCAGCTCCCGCTCCACGGCTGCAACAACGCCGTCCAGCAGGGCCGCCGTACCGTAGACCGCGCCGGAGAGCATGCAGCCCTCCGTATTCCTTCCGATCACCCGTTCCGGGGTCTGCAATTCCAGCTTCGGCAGCTGGGCCGTATGGGCCCCCAGGGCTTTCAGTCCCGTCTCCATGCCCGCCGCAATGACGCCGCCGCAGAAGATGCCGCCCTTTTTGATCACATTAAAGGTAGTCGCCGTGCCCAGGTCCGCTGTCACGAGAGGGAGCTCATAGTGGGCCGCCGCCCAGGCGCTGTCCGCCAGGCGATCCCGGCCCAGCTTTTGGGGTTCCGGCACATCCAGAGTAATCCCCAGCTTGCTTTCACAGGTGACAACCAGAGGCTCCAGGCCAAAAATCGAATTCAGGGCCTCCCGGATCACATCCAGGACTCTGGGCACCACGCTGGAAATCACAATGCCGGAGAATTCCTCCCGCTCTTTTCCCAAAAGGTGCAGCTTTTTCAGCAGCCGGACCGTATAGTCCGCCGTGTCCCAGGTGCAGTTTGTGTCCAGCTTGGTGGTAAAATCCACACGGTATTCATTGCGGTCACTGATTTCAATGCCGCCGAAGGAAACCGTGGTATTGCCAATGTCAACTACCAATATCATACTATATTCCCCTGTTGGAAGGCTCACCCCGGCGAAACGCCGTGGGCTGCTGGATTCATTATACCCGGCTTTTTTCCCGTTGGCAATACCCTGTTGCAAATTCTGCCTATCTTTGGTATACTTGTAATAAATCAAGTGCAGGAAGGGATAGTATGGAAAATTTACAGGGGAAATGCGTGCTTCTGGGCATTACCGGCGGAATCGCCGCCTATAAGATGGCAAATGTGGCTTCGGGTCTTCGCAAGGCAGGGGCAACGGTACACGTGATCATGACAGAGAACGCCACCAAGTTCATCACCCCTCTGACCTTTGAAACCTTGACCAACAATCGCTGCGTGGTAGACACCTTCGCAAGGGATTTTCAGTACGATGTGAAGCACATCTCCCTGGCCAAGGCGGCAGACCTGATTCTGATTGCCCCGGCCACGGCCAACGTTATCGCCAAGCTGGCAAACGGCCTGGCTGACGACATGCTGACCACAACGGTTCTGGCCGCCCGGTGCAAAAAGCTGGTAGCCCCGGCTATGAACACGGCCATGCTGGAAAATCCCATCACCCAGGACAATCTGGCCAAGCTGAAAAAATACGGCTTCGGCATCATCGAACCTGCCGTGGGAATGCTGGCCTGCAAGGATGTGGGCAGCGGCAAGCTGCCGGAGCCGGAAACCCTGCTGGACTGTATCGCCATGGAGCTGGCCAGGGAAAAGGATATGGCAGGGCTTCATGTCACCGTCACCGCAGGTCCTACCCAGGAGGCTCTGGACCCGGTCAGATACCTCACCAACCACTCCACCGGCCGCATGGGCTATGCCATTGCCCGGGAGGCCATGCTGCGAGGTGCGGATGTGACCCTGATCTCCGGTCCCACTGCGCTGAAACCGGTCCCCGGGGTCAAAACCGTGGATGTGGTCTCCGCCAAGGATATGTTCGAGGCCGTCCAAGCTGCCCTGCCGGAGACGGACATTCTCGTCAAGGCCGCCGCGGTGGCAGATTATCGGCCCGTGAGCATCGCCGAGGACAAGATCAAGAAGCAGGACGGTGATATGGCCATTCCCCTGGAACGGACGGACGACATCCTGGGCTGGGTGGCTGAGCACCGGCACCCGGGGCTCTTCGTCTGCGGGTTCTCCATGGAGACCCGGGACATGATTGAAAACTCCCGAAAGAAGCTGGCCAGGAAGCACCTGGATATGATCGCCGCCAACAATCTGAAGGTGGCCGGGGCAGGCTTCGGGGTGGATACCAATGTGGTCACCATCCTCACCGCCGACGGCATTCAGGAGCTGCCCCTGATGGGCAAGGATCAGGTGGCCGCCAAGCTACTGGACGCCATTTTGGAAAGACGCACCAAGTAATTTTTTTGCGCCCCTGCTTTCAGGCAGGGGCGCAAATCACGGAATAGAAACAGAAGAGTAGAAAGGAAACACTATGCGAACTCCCATGAAGCGAACACATTCCCTGACCGCGGGCAGCATTTCCGGCAGTATTCTGCGGTTTGCGCTGCCCCTGTTCCTGGGACAGCTATTGCAGCAATTCTATAATATGGCGGATGCCTGGGTCATCGGCAATTTTGCCAACAACAGCGCCTTTGCTGCCGTCAGCAGTGGCGGCAATCTGACCTTTATGATCATCGGTTTCTTTAACGGTATCGGCATTGGCGGCGGTGTAGTCATTTCCCGGTACTTCGGGGCAAAGGACAACGCCAATACCCAGAAGGCCATTCACAACGCCTTCCTTTTTGGACTCCTCGCGTCCCTGATTGCAACGGCTGCCGGTTTGCTGTTCATTCCCAAAATGCTGGTTCTGATGCGGACACCGGTGGAAGTCCTGCCCTACTCCCTGCAATACTTCCGGGTGTACTTCGGCGGCGTGACCACCATTGTTCTCTATAACGTCTGTATGTCCATCATGCAGGCTCAGGGGGACAGTCTGCGGCCGCTGTACTATCTTGGCGTTTCCTCTGTGACCAACGTAGTTCTGGATCTTGTGTTTGTTGCAGGCTTTCACTGGGATGTTATGGGCGCTGCCGTTGCCACTGTAATTGCACAGGGTCTCAGTGTGGTACTATGCCTGCGGCGTATGCGCCGGGAACCGGAAGCCCACCTGCGGCTGGATTTCCGGCTGCTGCGCTGGGACAGGGCCATGATGTCCCGCATCATTCGGCAGGGTTTGCCCACCGGCATTCAAAACTCCGTGATCGGTCTGGGCAATGTGGTCATTCAGTCCAATGTCAATTCCTTCGGTGCCTACGCCATGAGCGGCCTGGGTGCCTACAGCAAGGTGGAGGGCTTTGCATTTCTGCCCGTGACGGCCATGAGCATGACCCTGCCCACCTTCGTCAGCCAGAATCTGGGGGCCGGCAATGTGGACCGTGCCAAGAAAGGCTCCCTGTTCGGCGTCCTTTCTGCCATGGTTGCGGCAGAGCTTATCGGCGTTATCATGTACATTTTCATTCCCCAATTGCTGAAGCTCTTCATCAGCGATCCGGAAGCCATCTCCTATGGCATTACCCACGCCCGTATCGATACCCTTTTCTACTGTATGCTGGCCCTGGCCCACTGCGCGGCAGGCATTCTCCGGGGCTGCGGCAAATCCACTGTGCCCATGGTGGTTATGCTGGGCTGCTGGTGCGTACTGCGCAGCATCTATGTGACGGTGATTCTGCAATTCATCCGCGAATTCCGCATGATCTCCTGGGCCTACCCCCTGACCTGGACGGTCAGCTGCATTCTCTTCGTCTTCTACCTCTTCCGCCTGAACTGGAACAAGGCGGCGGAAAAGCTGTAAACGACAAATCCACCGACGTGAGCCGGTGGATTTGTTATTATATCAAAGGATATTCTCCGTATAGCGGCACTGGGGATAACCCGTGCAGCCATAGAATGCGCCAAAGCGGCCCCGGCGCTTGGCCAGGGGCGCGCCGCAGAGGGGGCAGAGCTTCTCCGGGGCGGAATCGGCCTCCGGCTCCCGGGCCAGGAGCTCAAAGACCTGCTGGTTCATCCGGCAGTCGTTCAAGGCCCGGTGGGCCCCCATTGTAGACAAGCCGTAGTGCTCTGCCAGAGCCGTCAGCCGGTAGGTGGGCAGCCCCGCCAAACGGCAGCGGGCAAAGCGCAGGGTATCTACATAGTCGTTGCCCGGCACCAGGCCGAAGCGGGTACGGCAGTCCCGAACCAGGAATTTCAGGTCGAACCGCTCAATGTTGTGGCCCACCAGCACGTCGTCGCCGAAGAAGTTCAGAAACACCGGCAGAATCTCCTCCATAGTCGGGGCATCCAAGACCATCCCGTCCGTGATGTTGTTCACCTGACTTGCGCCCCAGGGAATGGGTCTGCCGGGGTTTACCAGGCTCGAGAAGCTATCCACAATGGTTCCACTGCGGACCTTCACGGCAGATATTTCAATAACCTCATCGCAATTGCAGGAAATTCCCGTGGTTTCCAGGTCAAACAGCACATAATCCGGCACATAGCGATTTAGGTTTTTCCCCAGTGCAGAAGCAAGCATAGCAAATCTCCAATTCTCTTTTTGTTTTCCCGGCCAGCTTCCCCATTGGGGAAGCCTTTGGGTTATTTCTCTTCCTTCTTTTCAAGGGTCTCGGCGACCTGCTTCAGCAAAGAGCGAATCTCCAGATGCTGGGGGCAGATCTCCTCGCACTGGCCGCATTCCACGCAGTCCGATGCCTTTCCGGAATTGGCCGTATGGACACCGTAGTAGGAATCCGCATTCCAGTCCTTATGGGTCTGCTTGGTATTCATCACCGCAAACAGATCGGGGATGTGGATCTGCTGGGGGCAGCCTGCCTCGCAGTAGCGGCAGGCCGTGCAGGGGATCAGGTTCATGCTGCGGAATACATTCCGCACACCCTCGATGGCATTGAGTTCCTGCTCGTTCAGAGGCTTGAAATCCGCCATGTAGTCCGTGTTGTCCTTCAGCTGCTCCATAGAGCTCATGCCGGACAGGACCATTTTGATGTTCTCAAAACCTGCCGCAAAGCGAATGGCATAGCTGGCGCTGCTGCCGCCGTGGAGCTCGTCCAGAATTTTCTGGGCCTTCTCCGGAAGCTGGGTCAGTCTGCCGCCCTTTACCGGCTCCATAACCAGCACAGGCTTGCCATGCTTCACACAGACCTCGTAGCAGGCCTTGCTCTGGACGGCGGGGTCTTCATAGTCCAGGTAGTTAAATTGGAGCTGAACGATTTCGATTTGGGGATACTCCGTCAGGATCTTGTCCAGGAACTCCGCGGAATCGTGAAAGGACAGACCTACATGGCGAATCTTTCCCTCGGCTTTCAGCTGGAAGGCCTGCTCATAGGCCCGGCACTGCTTGTAGTGGTCGTAGTTCTCCTGGCACTGAGCATGCATCAGGTAAAAGTCAAAATAGTCCACGCCGCAGTCCGCCAACTGCGCCTCAAACAGAGGGCGCACATCCGCCTCGGTTTTGAAAAAACTGCCGGAGAGCTTGTCCGTCAGCAGGTAGCTCTCTCTGGGGTGGCGGCTGGTCAGGCAGGTGCGCAGGATCGCCTCCGCTCTGCTGTTCAGATAGCCACGGGCCACGTCAAAATAGTTAAAGCCTCTGGCCAGGAATTCATCCACCATGCCGCAGGTCTGGGCAATGTCGATCTCGTCCCCCTTCATTGGCAGACGCATAAAGCCGAAGCCCAGCTTTTTCTTCATCTTTTCCATAGAAAATCCCCCTGTTTATAGAATATAGCACTCGTATACAACCGATAGTGCCGTTTCGGTTAAGCTTTTTTTCGGGCCAATTCCAGAATTCCGGACATTTTTTCACAGATGGCACCGTAATTTTCCCTTCTGTGGGGCCGCAGGCACCGGGAGCAATCCTTGATGCCGTCCTTGGTATAGGTGAAGCTGCCGCCGCAGTTCTCCCCCAAGGCATACAGCGGGCAGTAGCAGAACAGGCAGCTGAAGGTCTCCGGGTCCGCCCCCTGATGGCAGGGGAAATACTCACAGGCCTTATGCTGAAAGAAGTCATAATTTGGCATATTTTTGCCTCCTCAGTCAAATTCGTTCCAGGGGTATTCCCTGGGTGGTTCTTGGATGAATTCCATGGGTTTCTCCGTTTTCGGGTGGATGAAGGCAAGGCGATAGGACCAGAGGGCAATTTCACAGGGGTCGTTTCGCTCGGAATACTTCCGCTCTCCCACCAGAGGCATTCCCCGGCTGGCGAACTGGACCCGAATCTGATGGGTCCTGCCTGTATGCAGGCGGATGCGCACCTTGCTCATGTCATTTTGGAACGCCAAAAGGGAATAGTCCAGCACCGCCTCCTGAATTCCCTTGCCTTCCTGGTCTGCAACAAAGGTCATGCGCCGGGCCTTGTCCCGGCCCAGCAGGTCCCGAAAGGTACCGCGCTCCTCCGCCGGGGCTCCATGGACCACCGCCAGATATTCCTTTTCAAAGCCGCCCTCCCGAATCTGCCGTGAAAGCTCGGAAGCAGCGGCGGCATTGCGGGCCAGGACCATGAGCCCGCTGACCACACGGTCCAGCCGGTGCACCGTGCGCACATCCGCGCTTTTGTCTCCAAGAGACTCCCGGACGAGCTCCGGAAGTCCACCGGGCTCGTCTGTAGACAGGACCCGGGCGGGCTTGATGCAAACAAGAATATCCGCATCCTGATACAAAATCTCCATAGCACCACCTCGTTTTCTTTATTGTAGCAAAGTCACATTCTGATTGCAAGTCAGATTTCTTTCCGGGTATTTTTGCGAAAAAGGGGCATTCTGTTCTCAGGAGGGATGGATATGACCCAAAAGCAATATGCCAAAATGGTGAAAGAGGTGTGCCCCAAATCCCCGCTGTGGAAGGACTGCATCTGCGCCTTTGTCATCGGCGGGCTGATCTGCACCCTGGGGCAGGGTTTGACGGAACTGTACGGCAGCATCGGCTTGCCGAAGCAGGATGCCGGAACCGCCGCGTCCATGACATTGGTTGCTCTGTCTGCCTTGCTGACCGGACTGAGCCTCTATGATGACATTGCCAAGGTTGCCGGGGCCGGGACACTGGTGCCCATCACCGGCTTTGCAAACGCCATTGCCGCCCCGGCTGTGGAATTCCAGACGGAAGGGTTCATTCTGGGGGTGGGTGCAAAGATTTTTACCATTGCCGGGCCTGTGATCGTCTACGGCCTCAGTGCGTCGGCTGTCTATGGCCTGATCTACTTTTTCACGACACTGTGAAAGGGCCGCTGCGTTTTTTGCAGCGGCCCTCTTGCTCTTTACTTGCGGATGGAACGCAGGCTTCCGGAAAGCTTCTTCAGGGAATCCTTTGCAGCGGCACCAACCTCGGCCAGACGGCCCGAGCCCCTGAACTGGGGCTGCAGCTGAATTTGGGGCTGCAGCTGAATCTTTGGCCTGGCCTCCAGGGTCTTCTCCAGGACCTTGCAGCGCTCCTCAGCCTGGAGCGCTTCTGCCCGGGCAGCTGCCAGAGCTTCGTTCAAGCTCTGAGTCTGGGCCTTTTCCGCCTCCAGCGCGGCTTGGACGTTTGCCAGCTCTGCGCGGAGTACCTCCGCTTCCTGTTGCCCTTCTTCCACCTTGGCGGCCAGGAAGCTGATTCGGTTCTCCTGCTCCGTGCTCCGCTGGGACTGCTCCTGCAGCTTCTTTTCCAGGTTTTCCTGCTCCAGATCTCTGCGGCGGAACATCCCCTCCATGCGCTCCAGGAAGGCATCCACCTCGGCCGTGTTGTAGCCCCGCAGGCTGCGTGAAAACTCTATTTCTCTGACAATATCCGCGTCCACTTTCATCCCTCAGCTTTCTCTTTTAGTTGGGGACATTGCCGCGGTTGGCCACATCCAGAACCACATTGCAGTCAAAATAGTTGGTGAAGAGGTTGTTGTGCCATGCCATGGCGTTGCCGGTGACCATCAGGCGGCTCTGGTGGACATAGGTGATGTTGATCTCGGTCTTGATCTCCTGGGACGCACCGATGAAATAGCGGTAGCCGGCGCTGTAGAGCACATCAAACTTATTGTCGGAGTAGCTCTCCAGGTCAACACCCTGGGCAAAGATGATGGTGTCCACATCGCCCAGCACAGGAATGGCCTGGTTGGTAAAGTTCTGCAGATCGGTCCGAAGCTCATTGACGCTCATGTTCCGATAGTTTTTATTGGCATAGGTGTAGCAGGCGATGGTGTAGCCCTTTTCCCGCAGGGCATCCACGACGACCTTGGCCTCTGCCACCTGCTGATCCCGGTATTCCTGACCCTTTTTGGCCACATAGGAGCTATCCGTCCGGTAACCGAAGACGCCCTGAGAGCCGGTGACGGCCAGCGTTGCCCGGGAGCCCTTGTAGACGAAGTCCGGGTGGGCCTTGATGAAGGTCTCCAGAATGGGCACCAGGTCGTAGTCACCGGTCAGAGTCTGGTTGCTCTCGTCCACATACTGTGCCTTGATGTCCCCGTTGGCATCCACCACCAGGCGGCAGGCAAATCCGTCGCCGCCGGCATCTGGCTCGCCGTCGTCGTTGCTGTCTACCATATACTCAAAGTAGTTGACCATGGTCTCGGTGATCATGACGGGCTTCTTACCCTCGGGCAGGTAGATGGACTTATAGGAATAGTTCATAGAGCCGGTCAGGTCCTGGTTGCTGGCCACGAAGCTCTTCATATCCACCAGGACATAGCCGTTGTTATACAGCTGCTCCAAAATCTTGGAGAATTCGCCTGTGGTGACGAAGTTTCTGTTGTACTGTCCGCCGAACTCCTTGTCTGCATAGGCCCGGACGGGATTTTCGATCAGTGCATGGAAGGACAGATTGGGAATGGCGTTGACATCCTTCCACTCCACCAGCTTGGACTTCTCGTTCAGGTAGGCGGCCTTCTTCGCCGTCAGCTCATTCTTGACCTCTTCGGAGGTATCCGTCAGGCTGTCCAGTACTTCGATGGCCCCGTCGTAGTCATATTCCGTAGCCTTCAGCTCGGCCTCAGCCAGCAGCTGCTGATAAGCCGCAACTGCTGCATCCGCTTGCTCCTGGGCGGCAATAGAGGACTGCTTCGTCTGCTCATCCTTGATTTTCTTATTCTTGAAGCCATTGGTAATGGCACCGACCACAAAGGAGAGGATGAGGATTACCGCAACGCCTGCAATGATGGCAGGCAGATAGGCCTCCTTGAAGATCTGGGCCTTGGTGGGCCGTCTTCTTCTGCGGCGACGGCCGTTTTCATCCACGTATTCCGTCTCCGGGGCGTTGCGCCGGTTGAGGGGCTCCATATACCAATCCAGGAACTTGGAGAAGAAGCTGGGCTTCTGCGACTCCCGACGCTCCTTCGCCTCCCGCTTCCGGCCTGTATCGGTCTTCTTGGGGAAGAGATTGGAGAAGGTTTTTTTCAGGTTCAGCTTCTTCCGGTCCTCCCGGGTGCTGGGCTCATCCACAGGCTCGCCGGGTGCATAGGTATCCACATCCCCGTCGTTTTCGCCGCCCTCTTCGGGGGCATAATCCTCTGGATCGTAGGTCTCGGGGTTGTAGTTTTCGGAATCGTAGTCCTCCGGCTCAGCGCCTTCGGCGTCATACGCTCCCTGGTCGTCGCCCTGGCCGTCGTTCCGGCGGCTGCGCTTGGGGAAAAACAGGTCCTCGCCCAGGTCTTCGCTCTCGCCGTAGTCCGCGTCCTCCCCCTGCTCAGGGGTCTGGTCCGGAGGATATGGCTCGAAATCACCCTCGCTGCGGAGCTCTTCCTCGTCCTTATTATAGTCCTGGAAGTTCTCCTCATCGGAAGGTGCATCCTCGCCCAGCAGCTCCGACAGGTTCAGATCATCCTCATCAAACTGCGACATATCAAAATCCCCGGGATCGTCACTGCCCAGGAGCTCATCAGGGTCAAAGCCCAGGTCCTTCGAAAAATCAAAATCGACATCAAAATCGTTCTTATCCATGGCAAATCCCTACCTTATGGTATAGTCAATGATATTCTATCATCCCTGCCGAAAAAAAGCAAGCCGCATTGACATAAAACATTTTTAAGATTACATGAATCTTTTTCCTTTTGTTCTGACACCGTTCCTTGCATTTCGCCCATTTCTATGGTATCATGTCCGAGAAAAATACAAAATACCCCGGAGGGTTTTTATGGAAAAAATTACCAGCTTTACCATTGACCATATCCGCCTGCAGCCCGGGCTCTATGTTTCCCGGAAGGATGCCGTGGGCAGCGAGACCGTCACCACCTTCGATCTGCGGCTCACCAGCCCCAACGAGGAACCGGTAATGAACACGGCGGAGGTGCACACCATTGAGCATCTGGCTGCCACCTTTCTGCGCAACGACCCCGCCTGGAAGGACCGGGTGCTGTACTTTGGCCCCATGGGCTGCCGCACCGGCTTCTACCTGCTGCTGTCCGGCAACCTGAGCTCCTGGGATGTACTGCCCTTGGTGACCGACTGCTTCCGCTTCATTCGGGACTACCGGGGGGAGATCCCCGGGGCCAGCCCCAGAGACTGCGGCAACTACCTGGACATGAATCTCTCCATGGCCAACTACTGGGGCAGGCGCTATACCGCCCTGCTGGAAAACATCACGCCTGATCGGCTCACTTATCCGGAATAAGGAGGACATCATGACAAAACTTGGAATTATCGGTGCCATGACCCAGGAGGTTGAGACTCTGGTGGAATCCATGGCCGAATGCACTTCGAAGGAAATTGCAGGAAGCACCTTTTACGAGGGCACATTGGACGGTCTGCCCGCCGTCATCGTCCAGTGCGGCGTGGGCAAGGTCAATGCTGCGCTGTGCGCCCAGATTCTCTGCTCCCGCTTTTCCGTCACCCATTTGGTGAACACCGGCATTGCCGGCTCTCTGAGCAATGATTTGGACATTGCAGACCTGGTGGTCAGCCGGGACGCCATGTACCACGACTTTGACTGCGTCCACTTCGGCTACCCCTATGCCAAGGTACCCGGCATGGATGTGATAGCCTTCCCTGCGGACGACGCCCTGATGGCCTACGCCTTCTCCGCCGCCGAGGCTGTAAACCCTGGCCACACCAAAATTGGCCGTGTTGCCAGTGGCGACCAGTTCATCGCAGACAAAGAAAAGAAGGACTTCATCATCGAAAAGACCCAGGCCCTTTGCACAGAGATGGAGGGTGCCGCCATAGCTCAGACCGCTTACCGCAACGGCGTTCCCTTCGTAATCCTGCGGGCAATCTCCGATAAGGCCGACAACAGTGCCGAAATGGACTACCCCACCTTCGAAACGCTGTCCGCCCACCGCTGCGCGGAAGTGACCCATCGGCTGGCCCGGACGCTGCTGGAAGTGGAGTCCGCCTGACTCCTTCACAAACAAATATATGGAAGCTGCCGAAAGAAATCTTTGAAAAATCTTTAATTCTTCCGGCAGTTTCTTGCATTTCCAGGTCGACTGTGATATAGTTAGTACATTATGTTTACTGGAGGCCATACCCCATGGGCTTGCACCGATTCCCGAAAAAATGTGCGATTGCACTGCTTGCACTCCTGCTTGTCGGCTGCGGAAAAGCGGATCCCGTCCCGGAGGCAACGCAAACTGCAACCGAGACCACTTCCGCCCAATATCTGCAGACAGAGCTTAAAATGATCGTCACCTATGAAAATCTGGGTGACCTGGAAAATTACAAAAACCTGAAGCTGCTGGATGCCACAGGCTCCACCGCCTACCCCGCCTTGGAGGTCTATGCCTCCAAGCATCCTGACGTAGACATCATCTATACGGTGGACCTGGGGAAAAAAGCCGTTGCCCACGGGACACCGGAGATCACGCTGACTGCCGAGGAAACGGACTACGAAGCGCTGATGACAAATCTTTCCTACCTGAAAGACACCCAGCGCCTGATTCTTCCCAAAACCATTCTCACAGCCGATGAGCTCAGCAACCTGCAAAACGCCTACCCCAATCTGGAAATCACCTACACCCTGGGGCTGGCCGGTCAGGAATTCACCGCCGACACCACCACCTTGGACCTTTCCCAGTTGACCTCCGGGCAGATCAACGCCGCCCAAGAGGTTCTTGCAAGGCTTCCCCAGCTGGAAAGTGTGGAGCTTATGCGCGCCGACAGAACCACAGGCCTCAGCCAGGCCGATGTGGAATGGCTGGTCAACGCCGCCCCCAACGCCAGCTTTCACTACACTTTCACCCTCTTCGGCAAAGAGATCTCCACCAACGACAGCCGCGTGGAATTCAAGAATCTTTCCTTGACAGAGGACGATATTCCCGCTCTAAAGCAGGCTCTGGCAATCATGACAGACTGCGAGGCCTTTGTGCTGGAGAACTGCGGCCTGGACAATGACACCATGGCCACCATCCGGGCGGAATACCCCAGAACAGAGCTGGTCTGGAAAATTCAATTTGGCAAATACAGCGCCTGGACCAACACGGATACCATCCGGGCCGTTTACAATGTCTTTGATGACACCTGCGGGAACCTGAAATACTGCTGGAAGGTCAAGTATATGGACATTGGCCATAACGAGACCCTGACGGATCTGAGCTTTGTAGGCTATATGCCGGACCTGGAAATTCTTATTGCCTCCGGCTGCGCCGTCAAGCAGCTTCCGGAAGGGATTGGAAACTGCAAGAAGCTGGAATTTCTGGAGCTGGCCTATTGCTACAAGCTGGAATCCGTTGATCCGCTGGCCGGCTGCGAAGGGCTGAAAAACCTGAACATCTGTTATTCCAAGGTTTCCGACCTGAAGGCCCTGGACGGTCTGCCCTTGGAGCAATTCATGTGCAAGCAGACCCGGGTCCCCGCCGCTGAGCAGCAGATTTTCAAGGATATTCATTCCAACTGCGTTACCAATTTCTACGGCAAGGAGCCCTATGCCGGTGCAGGCTGGCGCTATGTCGACAACGGAAAGACCTATACGGAGATCTACAAAAAAGTCCGTGAGGTCTTCGACTATGACGATATGCCCATGCCGACTGTTGCCAAAAAATAATCACAAGAGGGCGGCGCAATGCCGCCCTTCTTGCTTAAAGAGGAAAAAGACATGAACTACATCATTTTTGACCTGGAATGGAACCAGCCGGCAGACGACCTCTCCACCGTTGTGGACCCCATCTATTTCCCCGGGGATATTATTGAAATCGGTGCTGCCAAGCTGGACGAGCACTTTCAGCTGGTAGACACACTGCGGGTCTACAGCAAGCCGAAATTCTACCCCAAAATGCACAAGCGCATTGCCTCCCTCACCGGCATCCACGGCAAGCTTCTGGAAGAACAGGGACTTCCCTTTCCGGAAGCCTACGCAAAATTCATCGACTGGTGCGGAGACGAATACGCCTTTATGACCTGGAGCATGAGCGATCTGCCCACCCTGATCGACAATATGGTGGCCTACGGCGTGGATATCTCCGACCTGCCGGACTGGTATGACCTCCAGCGGATCTTTGGTCGGGAGATCATGCGCAGCACCGTGAAATACTCCCTGGAATACGCCATGGAGGTTCTGAACGAGACCGGCGGCGACGCCCACGATGCCATGAACGACTCCGTGAACACGGCCAAAATCTGCGACCACCTGGACCTGGAAAGCTATCTGGACGAATACGCCTCCCGGGTCTTTGCGGAGGCACCGGGCAGCCACAGCTATGAAAGCACCCAGGCCGCTTTGCAGGACGCAAGTTTGCTGCGCTTCCCCTGCCCCTGGTGCGGCGATACCGTCAGCTGTGAGCCCTGGATCCACAGCTGGAAGCAGGACTACGTGAGCTACGGCAAGGATGAAGCCGGAGACGAATTCTACGTGACCCTCACCGTCTCCCATCTGCCGGACGGCAGCTGCCGGTGCAAGCGCATTTTCCAGGAGATGAGCGACGACCTGTGGGAGCAATACGAGGACCGGAAGGCTCTGCTTGGGGTATGAAAAAGCACAAAACGGAGAGGAACGCAAAATGCGATCCTCTCCGTTCTTTTAGCGCATATAGTCAAATTGCAGATCGTAAATATCTACCGTGTCGCCGTCCTGGATGCCCATCTTCTCCAGGCGGTCAAACAGGCCGCACTTGCGGAGCATCTGGTCAAAGTAGTTCCGGGACTCATAGTCATCAAAGTTGATGTTCTGTACCAGCCGCTCCAGCCAGGTACCGGTGATGACCCAGGTGGAACCAAGATGCTCGATGGAAAGCTCCTGGGGATCTCCGGCCTCGGGCTGCTGCTCCACATATTCCGGCTCATAGATAGTCACAGGGGGCAGGGTGCGCAGCTTTTCAGCCACCACCCGCATGAGATTCCGGGTGCCCTGGGTGGTACCGGCGGAGATCTCATACAGCTCGCAGCCCGCAGCCTCCACGCAAGCCCGCAGCCGCTGGAGGTTGTCGCTGTCCGGGGGCAGCAGGTCGATCTTATTGGCAGCCACGATCATGGGCCGGTTGCTCAAGTCCACGCTGTAATTGGCCAGCTCGTCACAGATGGCGTTAAAGTCCTCTACCGGGTCTCTGCCCTCGCTGCCGGATACATCCACAACATGAACCAGCAGTCGGCAGCGGTCAATGTGCCGCAGGAAATCATGGCCCAGGCCCGCACCCTCAGCCGCACCCTCAATGATACCGGGGATATCCGCCATGACGAAGGACACGCCCTCATCCACATAGATGACGCCCAGGTTGGGGAACAGCGTGGTGAAATGGTAGTTTGCGATCTTCGGCCGGGCATTGGAGGTGACGGAAAGGAGGGTGGATTTTCCAACATTGGGGAAGCCCACCAGACCAACGTCTGCCAGAAGCTTGAGCTCCAGGATCACATCCCGCTCCTGGCCCTTCACGCCCGCCTTGGCGAAGCGGGGAACCTGACGGGTCGCGGTAGCATAGTGGGCATTGCCCCAGCCGCCCCGGCCGCCCTTGGCGATGACAAAGTCCTCGCCGGTGGACATGTCCACAATGATCTGGTTGGTCTCCGCATCCCGGACCACGGTGCCCCGGGGGACCTCGATAACCAGCGGCTCTCCCCGCTTGCCGCTCATATTCCGGCCCAGGCCGTTCATGCCCGCCTGCGCGGCGTACTTCCGCTTATAGCGGAAATCCAGCAGTGTGGAAAGATTGTCATTGACCCGCAGGATCACGCTGCCGCCATGGCCACCATCGCCGCCGTCGGGACCGCCGGAGGCCACATATTTTTCCCGGTGGAAGGCCACGGCGCCATCTCCGCCCCGTCCGCCGCAGACTGTAATTCGAACCTTATCTACAAACATTGTTTACCTCCATGGTTTCACGGTGGGTGACACAAAAAAGGAAATTTGCCAGCCATTTCTTTTTTTCTGCCACCCGCATTTCAAAAAAAGGACTGCCGCCGAAAAAGCAGCAGTCCTTCATTCACAGGCTTGTCTTACTGCTCAGCGTAAACGGAGCACTTCCGACGGTCCTTGCCCATGCGCTCAAACTTGACGGTGCCGTCAACCAGGGCGAACAGGGTATCATCCTTGCCGATACCAACGTTGGTGCCGGGATGGATGTGGGTGCCTCTCTGGCGAACCAGGATGTTGCCAGCCAGAACGAACTGACCGTCAGCACGCTTGCAGCCCAGACGCTTGGACTCGGAATCACGGCCGTTCTTGGTGGAACCGCCGCCCTTGTGGTGAGCGAAGAACTGAATACCAATCTTCAGCATTGTATTACACCTCCAAAACTTCGATATTGTCGGGATAATCGTCCCGCAGACTGCACAGATACAGCATCATTCCGGCGAGGCACGCCTGGACGCTCTCTTCTTCATCGCAGCTTGTGGGGAGGGTCAGAGTGATGCGGGCATCCTCCTCTTTGACCCGAACCTTGGCCTTCGCGCCACACACATCATTGATGGTGGCTTCGGCCATGGCAACAGCGGCGGAGATGGCGGCACAGACAATGTCGGAGCCTGCCTCAGCGTAACCGCTGTGACCGGAGACGGAGAATCCGGTGATCCGCTCGTCCTCGGTAAAAAATTCGATCTTTGTCATACTCTTAAATTACAGAGCGATCTTGGTGATCTCGACCTTGGTATAGGGCTGACGGTGACCGATGTGGGTCTTCTCGTTCTTCTTTGCCTTGTACTTCAGCACGTCGATCTTCTTGCCCTTGCCGTTCTTCACGACCTTGGCCTCGACCACAGCGCCCTCAACCACGGGAGCACCGATCTTGGAGTTCTCGCCGTCCAGGACAGCCAGAACCTGGTCAAACTTCACGGTCTGCTCAGCCTCAACAGCCAGCTTCTCGATGAACAGGACATCACCCTCGGCAACGGTGTACTGCTTACCGCCGGTAACAAAAACTGCCTTCATTTCTCATTTCACCTACTTTAATCGTGTAGTCTCGCTCTAAAGGCGGCTGCTTTTGGGCAGCATCTTAAAAGCCTCTTCAATGCGGCTGGGTTATTTTATCATTGTTTTCTGCAAAAGTCAACACATATTTTAAAAAAATATTCCGGTTTCCGGCCGTTCCATACGGTTCTCTTTTACAAAAGGCAGCAAATCATTTTCTTACCAATGTAAAAAGCGCACCCAAATTCTCGCCGGGTGCGCTTTTGAAGAGAAGCAACCATTCCAAGCAGGAAGCAGCTTCTTTTTTATTGTTTTTTCCGAATGTCCAAATGGTAATCGATGACACCGGCCTCGGTATTTTCAATGCAGATCTCATAGGCCAGGTCCACCATGCCCCCGTCCGGAACCAGATCATAGAAGACACGGGTCGCCTTCACTGTCATGAGCAGCGCACCAAATTCCAGCTGGTACAGGGAATCATGGGCCACGTTTTCCTGGAAGACCATGGTAGAATTGAGCTTGCCCGTCCGCAGCAGCGTTACCTTCCCGGGCTCCACCCGGAAGGTGGTCGTCACGCCCTCCATACCGGTCAGTGCCGTCTCCTCATAGGAAATGTCCCAGCCGCCGTACCGAAAGACCATGGTGCCTTCCGTAAGCAGCTCAATGGTCTCCGGCTCCTGATCTGCATAGGTCTGTCTTCCGGTGACACTCAGAAGGACCTTCTGCTCTTCCATGCTCAAGCCTCCAGTGCCAGCTCCAACAGCTGGTCGATGAGCTGACCATAGGGAATCCCACTGGCTCCGAAAAGCTTGGGATACATGGAAATAGAGGTAAAGCCGGGGATGGTATTGATCTCGTTAAATACCACCTTGCCCTCGTCCGTCACAAAGAAGTCCACACGGCTCAGCCCCTGGCAGCCGATGGCGCGATAGACCTTTACGGCCATATCCCGAACCTGCTCGGAGGCCTCCTCGCTGATGCGGGCAGGGATGTACGCTACAGAGGTATCGGTAATGTACTTGGCATCGTAGTCGTAGAATTCCACACCGGAGTCAATTTCTCCACAGACAGAGGCTACAGGGCTTTCATTACCCATGACCGCCACCTCAATTTCCTTACCGCAGATGAATTCCTCCACCAGCACCTTGTCATCAAACTTGGAAGCCTCTTCCAGCGCCTCCGCCAATGCCTGACGGCTCTTGGCCTTGGAAACACCTACGGAAGACCCCGTGCCCGCAGGCTTGACAAACATGGGATAGGCGAAGCGCTTTTCCAGTGCATCCAGGGTGCTTTCCAGGCGGGTGTCCAAACTTCCGCGGCGGACCAGCTGCCAGGCGGCCTGGGGAATGCCCGCATTGTCCGCCACCAGCTTGGTCAGTGTCTTATCCATGGCAACAGCAGAAGCGGCCACATGGGGTCCTACATAGGGGATACCCGCCAGCTGCAGCAGCCCCTGTATGGTGCCATCCTCGCCGTTTTCTCCGTGGAGCACCGGGAAGACCACATCAATGCGCTCCCGCACCACGCAGTCACCCTCGAAATTCAGAAGGCCTTGGCCCCGGATGGGAGAAATGGCAGCCTGCCGGTTTTCCGGGCAGTGCTCCCACTCGCCGGTGGACAGCTTGGAGTAGTCCCGGCTGCCATAGAGCATCCAGTTTCCGGACTTGGTAATGCCCACAGGGAAAATATTGTACTTCTCCGGGTCCATATTGTTGAGAACCGATTCGGCGCTCCGCAGAGAAACCTCATGCTCCGGGCTTCTGCCGCCGAACAGAACGCATACGCTAAGCTTCTTCATAACTTCCTCACTTCTCATTGTCCCCGCCGGCAAGCAAAGCCTCTCCGGCGCGGAAAATATCGCCTGCACCCATGGTCAACACAACGTCGCCCTCCCGCACAATGGAACGCAGGCAGTCCGTTACATCCTGCAATGTCTCACAGTAGGTGCTGCCCGGAATCTTTTCTGCCAGGTCCGCAGAGGAAATACCGATGGTATTGCTCTCCCGCGCGGCATAGATTTCCGCCAAGACCACCACATCCGCCTTTTTCAGCTCTCGGACAAAATCATCCATCAGCAGTTTCGTGCGGGTATAGGTATGGGGCTGGAATGCCAGGACGATTCGGTGGTCACCCATGCCCCGCACCGCCTCCAGGGTAGCGCGCAGCTCATCGGGATGGTGGGCATAGTCATCATAGACCTTCGCTCCATGGTATTCACCCTTGTATTCCATGCGGCGGCCTGCGCCGTGGAATGCCTTCACGCCATCGGTGACCTTCTGGCCGGGGATACCCATAACCCAGGAGGTAGCCGCCACAGCCAAAGCATTCATGGTATTGTGTCTGCCCAGGACCCCCAGGTCCATATGGCAATAGAATTTTCCATCGCACAGCACATTGAAGTGCCGCCAGTCGTCGCTGATGTTCTCCGCACGGACCCTGTTGTTTTCTCCAAGGCCAAAGGACACATAGGGGATGCCTTCCAGGGCCTGGACCGTATGGGGGTCGTCACCATTGGCCACGACGGCATCCGAAGCCATACCGGCAAACTTGTGGAAGGATTTCTGAATATCTGCCAAATCCTTGAAATAATCCAGATGATCCGCCTCCACATTCAGCACCACCGCCAGAGTGGGGAAGAAATTCAGGAAGGAATCGCAGTATTCGCAGCTTTCCAGCACGATGGTATCCCCGTGGCCCACCCGATGGCCTGCATGGAGCAGAGGCAGGTAGCCACCGATCATCACCGTGGGGTCCTTGCCCGCTTCCATAAGGATATGGGTCATCATGGAGGTGGTCGTGGTCTTTCCATGGGTACCGGAAATACAAATGGCATTTTTATAGGACTTCATGATTTCGCCCCAGGCCTGAGCCCGCTCAAACACGGGAATGCCGGAAGCCCGGGCAGCTGCAATCTCCGGATTGTCGTTATGGGCAGCAGCGGTGCGGATGATGCAGTCCGCTCCCGCAATATTCTTGGCACTGTGGCCGATGTCCACATGGATGCCATGGGCAATGAGCTCATCTGTGGACACAGAGGCGCTCATATCTGAGCCGGAAACCTCCATCCCCATTCCCTTCAGCACCAGTCCCAGCGGCCGCATGGATACGCCGCCGATTCCCACCAGATGCACATGGCACCCCGGCTTTAAGTAGGCGGCTATCTCCTTATTCTTGTTCATGTATCTGTCCCCCGAACGAGAAAAAATTACTGACTTTTCCTATTATACTACGTTCCGGGAATTTTTACAACCATAATTTTTCCGCTCACCGTACAAACACCGTACTGATCCACACCAGCCCCGCAGCCTGGGCCGTTGCCAGCAGAAGCGTTGCAAATTCATACAAGAACTCTTTCATATCGGTATTTCTCCCTTCTTTTTTCGGTTGCGCCTCCATTATAGGCAGGCTTTTGTGTCGAATAAACGCAAAACAGTGCACACCTTCCAAAAAAAGGTAAGATTATCTTAAGACCTTTGTTCACACATTTTCAATGCTTTGTGCTATAATGTGGTGGAAACGAAGCATCAAAGGAGAACGCGTATGCGCGGAAAAAGTCATTGTCAGCTGGGCAGCTTTCTTGCCGCCACTTATTTTCCCCATATTCCGGCGATTTACCGTCGGGCGTTTCTGTTAGGCTGCATTGAGCCGGACAGAAACTTCGCCACCTATTTCAAGGGGTCCATCCGCGCCCAGTGGCTGCGGGGGCATAATTTTGAGAACGCCAAGCGCTACATGACCAAAATTGCCAAGCGTCTGGAGAACAAACCTCACTGGAACGCTCTGGACTACTACACCGCCGGAAAGCTGATTCACTATACCACGGACGCTTTTACATACGCCCACAATTCCAGCTTCCCCACAGATCTGCGGGAGCACAAGGTATACGAGGCCGCCCTGCAGGACTATTTCCTGGAATTTTTGAAGTCTCACAATACTGCCCCCCGCAAGCCCTACCACTCCGTCATGGACACCATTCAAAAAAATCACTGGGAATACCTGCGCACCACCCCCGACATCTTCCGGGATGCAGCCTACGCCTTTTCCGTCAGCTGCTGTGTCGCCCAGATGCTCTCCCGCTGCACTGCGGCGGCAATGTAAAAGCAGCGCCCTGCCACAAAAGGCAAGGCGCTGTACTTATTTACAGATGCAAATTCGCTGAACTAGGTTCTTTCGTACAGGCAGAATTCATAGGCAATTCCGTTTTCTTCCCCGCTGCCCAGAAGCTTGGTCAGCTTCCAGTCCGGGTCGCTGTCCAGGTCCGGAAACCAGGTATCGCATTTCACAACCGTGTTCACCTTCGTGACATAAGCTTTCTTGCAATAGGGCAAAAGCTGCCGATAGACGCTTCCCCCGCCGATGACCATGGCCCGGGGGGCTTTTTTTGCCTTTTTCAGCACCTGTTCCACACTGTCGCACAGGGTAAAGCCCGGATAAATCCCCCCACGTCTCGTCAGAAGTACGTTCTCCCTGCCGGGCAATGGCTTTTTCCCGGGAAAGTCTTCCACAGTCCGGCGGCCAGCAATGACCATACAGCCTTTTGTGGTCTCCCGGAAGAATTTCCGGTCGGCGCTGAGGGCAATGGGCTGGGTCCCGCTGCAGCCAATGCCCCAGTCCGCATAAACTGCTACGATCAGTTCCATTCTCCCACCTCAGATCGCCATAGGAATCTCAAAATCAAAGGGATGGTACTGATAGTTTTCCAGTCGGAAGGAATCCTTGGTAAAGGCATAGAAATCCGTAATGCTTTCGTCCATGGAGAACTTCGGGGCTTCATAGCCATCCAATTCCAGCATGGCTTTCACGGCGGGAATGTGCCGGTCATAGATGTGGCAGTCGGCAATCACATGGACCAGCTCCCCCACCTTCAGCCCGGAAACCTGGGCCATCATGTGGGTCAGCACCGCGTACTGGACTACGTTCCAGTTATTGGCCGTCAGCATATCCTGGCTGCGCTGGTTCAAAATAGCGTTCAGCCTGTCCCCTGTCACATTGAAGGTCATGGAATAAGCGCAAGGGTACAGGTTCATTTCATGGAGGTCTTCAAAATTGTAGATATTGGTCAGAATGCGCCGGGAAGCGGGATTGTGCTTCAAATCGTACAGCACCCGATCCACCTGGTCAAACATCCCCTCTTTGTACTGATGCTTGATGCCCAGCTGGTAGCCATAGGCCTTGCCGATGGTGCCGTCCTCGCCGGCCCATTCGTCCCATACATGGCTGCCCAGGTCCGCAATGCGGTTGGATTTCTTCTGCCAGATCCACAGCAGCTCATCCACGGCGCTTTTCCAGTAGGTCCGCCGCAGGGTCATAATGGGAAATTCCTCCGCCAGATTGTAGCGGTTGACCACGCCAAATTTTTTAATGGTATGGGCCGGAGTTCCGTCCGCCCAATGGGGACGGACCTCCAGATTTTCATCGGAAAAGCCGTTTTTCAGAATGTCCCGGCACGTGGCCTTGTAGAGTTCATCTGCTCTGCTCATAGGTCTCCCTCCAAAATTTTTACGTCCCAGCCCTTGAGCTCCAAGGGCTCTCCCTCGTCAAAGTGCTTTCCGGAAAACAGCTCTGTGCCCGTGGCCGGGCTGGGAACAACCCGGGAAGCTGGGCTGTAGTGCAGCAAATAGGTAACGCTTTTGCCCTCCCGGTTGGTGCCCCGCTTCTGGATTACCGGCCAGGCGGATTCCGGGACGGGAATGTGCCACATAGCCAGCAGCCGCAGCAGAATGGGCTCAAAGCCCTCCTCGCTGTAGCAACCGAAATAGGCAGCCTGTCCCCTGCCGAAGCGGCTGCAGCAGGCTGCGGGAACCCCCCGCCAGGCAGGGCTGTCGTAAATCGCCAGTCCCATGGCATCGTCAAGCTCCAGCAGCTCCATAAACTCCGAAACCTCGGAAACATACTCCGGCAGGCAGACCTCCTCCGGTACCGTGAACTCGGAATAGGACATTCCGAATACATCCGTCATGCCATAGGGCCGCCGGGCTCTGCGCACCCGCCCCTCTTCATCCGCAAAGAAGCTGCGGAAGGTGGACAGCAGGCAGCCGCCCTGGGCAACATAATCCCGCAGAGCTGCGATCAGCTCCTCCGATGCGCTGTACAGGCAGGGCGTCACCAGCAGCGAATAGCCGGAAAAATCCCGCTTGGTATCCGGAATCAGGTCTATTTCAATATTCAGTTTGTAGAAGCTGTCGCAAACCCATTGGAGATAATCATCGTAGCCCTTCTCCCCCAGCTTCGGCATAAGTCTGGCACTGGCAGGGCTGACCATGACAGCCACACGGCTGCGCTTGCGCAGCAGCGCAGCATGGTCCCCCAGACGGGAAAACTCCTCGCCGATCTGGCTGATCTCCCGGTAAGCTCTTCCGGGGATGCCATCGTAGCCGATCACCCCCTGCCAATCCGCACCCGGGCAGCAATCGGAGTGCCAGGGCCAGTAGCACAGCCCCTGAGCGCCGGAGGCAATGTGGTGGAAGGCCGCAAGGCGCAGCTGGCCCGGAAAGGGCAGCTGCCCCAGAGCTCCCTGACACTGGGTCTCTGAAACTACAAAGCAGCCCTGCCGGGCACTGCGGGCCATATCTGCCTGGAAATTCAGGGAGGCACCCGTATTTTTCAGTCCTGCCGGATGAAAAATGCCGCAGCCCATGTGATCCCCCGGCACGGGGGCAAAAGGATCGGCCGCGCTGGAAAGGGGCGTTACTGCCGTAACGCTGCAGCCCCTGCCCCGCAGGAAGCGCGCCTGAAAATCTGCCAGTGCTCTGCTGCCCTCCGGGCGGCTGTCCACCTGGTAATCCCCCTCACCCGCCAGAGCAAACAGCCGCTCCAGAAGTACTTGGGCATCCCCCAAAATTTCCGCCTCAGTGCCACCTTCCAGCCAAGTGGGCGCAGGCAGAGTGGGCACCGCAATCTGGGGCCGAAGGCCCGCAGACGCGCAGAGCGCCAGGGCTTCCTCCAGCCCCTTCAGGGCGAAGCAGCCCCGCTCCGGCTCCCAGCTCTGCCAGCAGCAGCCCTGCAGGCGGACAAAATTCATCCCCGCCGCCTGCATAGCCGCCAAATCCTCCCGGATCTGCTCCGGTGTAACACCGTCTATATAATATGCCGCACCGAAAAACAGTCCGGAATGTTCCATATGCTCAGCTCCCGTATATGCGCTTTGCGCGCCTTTCAGGAAGCTCTGTCTGCGGCAGAGCGCCCGCACAGGGCGATTGCCGGACAAATCAGAGTCTTCCTAGAATTCCGGGCTACATTCTAGCACAGTTTTCCCCGCATTGCTATAGGAAATTTCAAAAAACTTGCTTTTGGCACAAAAAAATGGTGCCGACGCACCCGAAGGTGCGTCGGCAAATGGAATGGAATGGATTGGTAAGTTAGGGAGTGGGGATGGTGCCGTCTGTCAGGACATACTGCATGGCAACCCAGCCCAGGCTTGTACGGCCCCAGGTCTCGCCGCTGTATTCCTTCTGCTCCAGGATCTCCACCCGGGAGTTGACCATGACCTTACCCACCAGCGCGTTGCCCACGCCAGGTGCGGAGCGGACATTGGCGGTGTAGAAGCAGCGGGCGATGGTACCTGCCGTGCCGGAGCCGGTGACACTGGTCCCGGTGTAGGTAATGTAGCTGGTGCAAATCCAGCCCTGATCACAGCGGCCCCAGATCATGCCGTCCTTCAGGACGTGCTCATAAATCACCACATTGGTGTACAGTTTCAGGGTACCGGTCTTGGCATTACCCTGGCCCGCACCGCTGCGAACGGCCAGATTGGCGGTGTTGACAAAGCCAACGCCGATGGCTCCGGAGGGAACGGTGGTCAGGATGGTATTGCCGGAGATGGTGCCGCTGGGAACCGTAGACGTGGTTCCGTTATTGGCCTTGGAGCTCAGATCCACATACTGCATGGCGATCCAGCCCTGGTCAATGCGGCCCCACAGGGCGTTGTCAACGGTCTTCTGCTCGTGAACAGTGACGGCAGCGCCGCGTTTCAGAGAAGTAACCTTGGCGTTTGCAACACCTGCACCGGAACGGACATTGACCTCGTCTGCATTGACGACGGTGCCGGAAGCAGTGGTAGTTGCAGTGCCGGTATTGCCGGTGTTACCGGTATTGCCGGGAGTCGTGGGAGTAGTGGGAGTAGTTGTGCCAGTGCCCGGGGTCACGGAATAGGTTCCCAGAGAGGTGCTGGCCAGGTTAATCCAATAGTAGGCGGGGACACCGGAAGCATCCTTCACGGAAATCTTGCCCCAGACGGAGCTGCCCACCAAGGTACGGGTCATCACGGAAAGCTTTTCGTTCTGCCGCTTGGACAGGGTGGTTCTGGTGCTCAGCTTACCGGCCTCCGTGTACAGGTACACGATATCCTCGGTAACGGTAGCATCCGCAGCATTCTGTGCCACCTTAGCCATATCGATCCAGCCAACCACGCCGCCATCGGTAATCTTGCCTCTCAGTTCCGTGCCGTTCTGATACCAGTCGGTAACCGTTACCGCGCGGTTTGCAGCCAGCTTCAGCAGAACGGTGGTGCCATTGGCAGTGGAATAGACAGGAGTCTCGGCATTGGTCTTGCCGGTAATGGGGGTTCTGCCCACGGAGGAACCGGTGACAACATTGGATTCAGGGACATTCAGGGTCAGATCGTTCATCTGGACCCAACCGCGGCCATCGCTGAGCTTGCCCCAGACGTACACGCCATCGGTCCACTGTGCGGTGATGGTCACTGCCGTATTCGCGCCCAGAACAGCCTTGCGCTCGCTGTCCAACGAGTGGGTCTTGTAAACATTCAGCGTGGAGGTGCTGACGGTGCCGCTGAGCGCAGGCAGTGTCACATTTGCAGCCTCCTGGTCCCCCTTGTTGAAGGTGCCGCCCATGGCCCAGCCGGTAACGGAGCCAATGGTGGTCTTAAACCAGATCATATTGTCGATGATGGTGCGGTCTGTGATGACGAAAGTATTTCCATTCACCAGCTTCAGCAGCTCGGTGCCGGACTTTGCAACGGCGTCCTTGTAGATGGTCATCTCGGCCACCTTGACCTGGCCCAGTGCAGAGACATTGGTATAGGTCTTCACCGCGCTGCCGGTAGAGGCAGAATTGCCGGAATTGGTGCCATTCTTAATGGCATCCTCAGCGCCGGAATCCAGCTTGACATAGTCCATATAGACCCAGCCCTTGCCGTCTACCAGACCCCAGCCGTTTTCCAGCTTGGTAATGGCCACACGCTTGCCCACACCAATGGTGGTCACCAGGCGGCCCTGAATCTTGGCAGCGTCACGGACATTGACAGCCACGGAGCAGTTGACAACGGTGCCGTTTTCCTTAGCGCCGGTGGTCGTGCTGCCGGAGGTGCCGGTGGTGGTCTTCTGGACCTGGACATAGGTCATGCAAATCCAGCCGGTCTTGCCTTTGTAATTGATGCGGCCCCAGCTTGCGCCGTTGTAATCGCCGATCTCCAGCAGCTCCACCTTGGTGCCGGTGGGCAGGGAGCCGATCTGATTCAGGACGCTGATCTTGGGTTCGCTGCGGACCCGCAGATTGATGGCGCTGGTAACGGTACCGGTGGCAACCACCTTGTTGCCGCTGGCATCAGGGATGGGGGTGGGATCGGAGTCCAGGTGAATGGTGCTCATATCCACGTAGCCTACGCCGGACAGGCCCAGACGCTTGGCCTCGTCCGCATCCAGTCGGCCCCAACCCAGGCCGTCAGTAGTCTTACTGAAGGGGGAAACCTCTTTGCCGCTCTCGGTATAGTAGTAGAAATTGACCTTGGTATTTCTGGGCAGGGTTCCCACGGATGCACCGGAGGCGCTTCTATCTGCCCGCACAATAATGGTGGATGCGCTCACTACAACGCCGGAATCCGCCAGCTTCTTGGGGGCGGGGTCTGCCTGGCTCAGTGCAGCGGCCTCACCGCCGAAACCGAAAGCATCGGTCATGCTCAGGTAGCTGCTATCCAGCTTGATCCACTCGTTGGCAGTCGCGCTGACACGGCCCCAGTCTTCACCGTTCACGTTCTCGACACGGTAAACATACAGAGTCTGGCCATTGGCCACGGTGTACTTCACGGCGCTTGTATTGCTCACGCCAGCACGGACATTAACCTGTCCGTCAGTCTGAACCTTGACGATCTTTTGCAGATTCGGATAGGCAGTGGTCAGAGGAATGGAACCGGGATTCACTTCCACATCCGCGGGATTCAGGTAGAAGGTACCGCTCTTGGTGCTGCCAGCCCCGCTTCTGTTGACATCGGTCAGATTGGTCACACGATAGCGGCCATCCACCAGGTCATTTGCGTAGCTGAAGGTCGTTCCCTTTGCAAGCAGCAGGGCAACGGTACTGCCGGTGGAAGAATCGTAGGCATTGACCATGTCCTTATTGACCCGGCCGGACTTGGCTGCGGGGGTCTGCACGGGGGTCTGAGCCTTCTCGGTGAAGCCGCACACGGTGCAGGTATGCTCTGCCACGCCCGGCTTGCTCTCGGTGGGGTCCTCCACATACTTCCAGGGGCCAAAGCTATGCTGTGCGTAGCTGTGATGAAGCGCTGCACTTGCAGTTGCATCGTAAACGACCTGCGTAAAGCCGCAGCCCTTACCGGACTCACCCTGTGCATTTTCCAGGCTGCAGGAATACTCATCCACAACATAGGAAATGCCGGGAACAGGAGAAACCGTTTTCTGAGAAACCACCTTGGTAGCGGCAGTATCCACACCGTTTTGGGTGTGCACATGCCCTCCGGAAACACGGACCGTATAACTGGCATCTCCATGCTCGCAGGTATAGGTCGTGGTGGTACCGTCCGTGCTGGTAGAAACCTTGCTATAGGTATGACCGGTAGGTGCCTGGAAATTGTCGTAAATCACCTGGCCGCACTTCGTGCAGGTATACTTGGTGTAGCCCGCGGTCGTGCAAGTGGCCGCTTTCACCTCGACCTTTTTTGCATCCAGCTCCAATGTTGTGCTGGGGCTGGCATGGTTGTGATCGCAGGTGGACGTAATCGTCACCGGATTCACAATCGTGCTGCCGCCGTCCGCCATCGCGGCTACAGGCATGGCAGCAAGCATTGCCATGACCAGCAGTCCCGAAAGGACGCGTTCAAAACGTTTTTTCATGATGTTTGTCCTCCAATCCATTTTGCTGATATTCCATTATTCCATTTATTCCATTGGGCTCAGCCCATTTTGACGTAGGTCATGCAGACCCAGCCCTGGGCCGTTTTCCCCCAGGAGACCCCATTGGTCTTTGTCTGCTCGGTAATCTCAATCTTGGTGCCCGGTGTCAGCTGCCCTACCCGGGAATAATTCGTTCCGGGGCCGGAGCGAATGTTCAGGACCGTGGTGCTGATGACCTTTCCGGTTCCCGTCTGCTCTGATTCAGCGCCGGACTGAGAAGAAAGCTGAACATAGGTCATGCACACCCACTGGCTTGCCTGGATGCGGCCCCACCGGATGCCGTCCACGGTGCGGTACTCATAGAGAGAGACCGCTGTGCCGGGACTCAGGGTTTTGATTCTGGCGTAGCCCGTGCCGGGTCCGCTGCGAACGTTCAGGCCCGTGGTGCTGCTGACGGTGCCGGTATCCTGCACGGCGGTAGTCCCGTCTCCGCTGACGGAGGAATTGGATTCACTGCCGGGCTGTGGGGTTCCCGTCCCGCCGGCATTTTCCAGCCGGACATAGGCCAGGCAAATCCACTGGTTATCCCCGATGCGGCCCCAGTTCAGGCCACCGGAGGTTTTTCGCTCATAGACCGTAATGACATCGCCGGAATTTTTCCGTCCCACAATGCTGTAGCCCGTACCGGCGCCGCTGCGGATATTCACATTGCTGCCCGAGACTGTTCCGGAAATCTGGGTATCTGTGCCGCCGGATCCGCTCTGGGAATCAGAACTCAGGGACACATAGTCCATGCAAATCCAACCGTTTGTCATCCGCCCCCACTGAGAGGAGCCAACCCATTTGGTCTGGTAAATCTCCACCTGACTTCCGGCAACTGCACGGGCCAGAATGGTGTAATTCGTACCGGGTCCCTTCCGGACATTCACGTAGGAGGTGCACTTCACAGTGCCCCGGGCGATGACGGCCGTGGTGCCGTCGCTGCCCTCCAGCTCCGTTCCGCCGGTCCAGCCGTTGGAGCCGTTGGAAGAATACTGGGCGTAAAGCGTAACCCCTGCGGTGGAGCTGTCCAGAGCCGTAACCCTGGTGCCGCCGCTGCGCTGGGTAAACCAGCCTGCAAAGGTGCAGCCGCTGAGGGTGGGATCCGCAACCAGAATCTGGGTGGAGCCGTCCCGGCGGTAGCCCTGCATCTTGTCCTCTCCCCTGCTGCCGGCCGTTCCGCCGTTGGCATCGAAGATGGTGTATGTATAGGTTCCGCTTTTCTTACCGTATACGCCGTTTAAGTAGATATCTGCCTCTGCCATGCGCCGCTGCAGCAATCCCGGATCCGGGGATGTGCCGTTATTGGCCCAGAGGCTCATGCCAAAGAGGAACTTATCCTCTGAGGCCTTACCCGTAATGGCGTCCCGCAGGCGTCCGGAGGTATTCATCCATCCGGTGCCTACATTGTAGGAAAGGCTTGCCAGCGCATCGAACTGCTGCTGGGTAAGCTTCAGATTCCACCCTGCATCGAAGGCATTGAGCTTGTCCTCCACCGCCTTCAGGTGGTCCCGCAGGGCCTTGTCTGCTTCTGCTTCCGTAATGGTCTGTCCGGGGCTGCCGGCTGTGCCGTAGCCGATGCTCCACTGGCCGCCGCTGACATAGGCATCGGCGCTGAAGCCCTCCAGCTGTTTCAGGACGGCAATCAGGTTTTCGCTGACCGTCCTGGTATCTGCGGAAGCGGTGATCACTGTGGCCGGAAGCATCGCCACAAGCAAACAAACCGCCAGCAAACCGCAGAGGAATCGATTCTTCATGGGACACCTCCCCTCGTGGTCTCTAAATTTACTGGTATTATAACAAAGATGATTACAATTTGCAACCCCTATTTTTAAAATAATTACACTTTTGTTACTCTTTTGTTTCTTCATTTTTCTTTTCCTACATTTTTCAGGCTATTTTTCCCTACTCGCTTCCATTTTTCTCCAAAATAATGACAAAATTGTAATTATAAAAAATTGTTTTCTGTAATGAGCGTGCCTTGACTTTTTCCCCTCCCCTTGCTATACTCCGAAAAAAGTCCTTAGGAGATTTGATCATGGAAAAAGCGCTTATCGGCATGAGCGGCGGTGTAGACAGTTCCGTAGCAGCCTTTTTGACCCAGCAGGCGGGCTATGCGTGCATCGGCGCCACCATGCGACTGTTCAGCAACGATGTTTTGGGGGAAGATCAGCAGAGCACCTGCTGCTCCCTGGACGATGTGGAGGACGCAAAAAGCGTGGCCCGCCGCATGGGAATGCCCCACTATACCTTTAATTTTCAGGATGCCTTCCGGGAAACGGTCATGGACAAATTCGTCCGCTGCTACGAGCGGGGCGACACGCCCAGCCCCTGCATTGACTGCAACCGCTACCTGAAATTCGGTACCCTGCTGCACCGGGCCCAGGAGCTGGGATGCCAATATGTCGTCACCGGCCACTATGCCCGGATCCGCCGGGATCCGGATACAGGCCGCTACCTATTATATAAGGCCGCAGATAAGGCCAAGGATCAGACCTATTTTCTCTACTGCCTGACCCAGGATATGCTGGAGCACACCCTCTTCCCCCTGGGGGAACTGACCAAGCCCCAGGTCCGCGCCATAGCGGAAGAACACGGCTTTGTCACCGCCCGGAAGCACGACAGCCAGGACATCTGCTTCGTGCCGGACGGGGACTACACCGCCTTTCTGGAGCGCTACACCGGAAAGACCTATCCTCAGGGGGATTTTCTGGACGAGAGCGGCAAGGTTGTGGGCAAGCACCACGGCGCTGTACGCTATACCATCGGTCAGCGCAAGGGCTTAGGGCTTGCCATGGGCGCGCCGGTCTACGTCTGCGGAAAGGATATGCAGGCCAACACCGTCACCGTTGGCCCCAACAGTTCCCTGTTTTCCTCTGCCTTGCAGGCAAACGACTGGAATTGGTTTCCCTTCCCGGAACTGACGGAACCTATGGATGTCACTGTCAAGATCCGCCACAGCCAGTTTGAGCAGCCGGGCCGGGTGTTCCCGGAGGCAGATGGCTTCGCCCGGGTGGAGTTCGCCCAGCCCCTGCGGGCCGTGACCCCCGGACAGGCCGTGGTTCTCTATCAAGGCGACATGGTCCTGGGCGGTGGAACCATTACCGAGGCAATCCGTTAAAAGCGCCAAAAATGCGGACACCGTCAAAATTCTGGCGGTGTCCGCATTCAATATGTACTGTTTTCTAAAACGCACAAGTATTTTTCTCACACCCCAACAGACTGTGGGCTGTTGGTTACTTAACGCCTCTTACAACCATTGTTATAGACACGTTTGTGTCCCATTGCTTGACGCCCTGGTCATAGAGCAGGATTCTCTTATCATACTTGGCGTTTACCAACCGTTTCAGTTCCTCAACCTCCGAAGCTGTCACAGCCTGGCCTGCAATTTGCAGCAGACTCTGCGCGTAATCAAGGTCATTTTGCCGGTTGGCATTTATCATGGCGTGGGCCATTTCCGCCGGGTAGCAAGGATCATCCGGTGTCAAGTTTACAGCAATATATTCTGTTGAAACATTCCGGAATCCATACCTTTCCATACAGAGCGGCAATTCCGCCTCGCTCTGCGGATACTTACCCACCCTGTATTTTGCGTGTATTTCCTTGAAATGCGCATCTGCCCGCCGCCAAATATCCTGTTCAAATTCCGTTTCTTCAGAGATACAGGATGCAGGAATATTGATTCCTCTGCGTGCGGACAAAACGAGGCATACGCCGTTTTCCCTCAGGACTCTATACTGTTCACCATAAAATACAGAAGGTTCGATATGCTCCGCGACTGTATTGGAAATGGTGACATCGAAGGAGCGGTCCTCAAAGGCCAGTGCCGTGGCATCGCCCTCCAAAAAATCAACATCAGGCGCTTTTTCCCGGGCAAACGAAATAAAACTGCTGTCCCGATCAACGCCGCATATTCGAGCATGGGGATACCATCGCCGGAGGGACTGCGCCAAAGCGCCCGGACCGCACCCGATTTCAAGCATACTGCTTTTTTCATCAATTTCAAAAGCTTCCATATATCTTTCTTGGAACTGGTCCGCAAATCTCAGAGAACGTGAAAGATAGAGCGTTCCAATATTTTGAATATACTGCGACCAAATCGTATTCATACGGTACCCCCACAAATTTCAATTCATCCTATATCCTACCTGAAGCGAAGTATATCAGAAAAGCACGAAGAAAGCAATCGCATTCGCAAAAGTAAGCCCCCGCCGAAAAAACGGCGGGGGCTGTGCATATTATCTGGTTCCCTTGTCGTAGGGAATGCCCTCGGCCTTGGGGGCCCGGGACTTCTTGGAGGTGAAGGCCAGAACGACCAATGTGACAAGATAGGGCAGCATCCGGTACAGATGGGAGGAAATGCCCAGCTGTGCCAGCAGATACACGCCGTCACCGTTCAGGTCCAGGCTGCTGTAGGCCGCCGCAATGCACTTGAAGAGGCCAAAGAGCAGGGATGCACCGGCAATGTTCAGGGGCGTCCAGTTGCCGAAGATCATAACGGCCAGAGCCAGGAAGCCGAAGCCCGCCACATCGCCGTTGGCGGTGCAGTTGGTGGTGGTCAGGGCATACACGAAGCCGCCCATGCCCGCCAGAGCACCGGAAATGGTAGTGCCGGCATAGCGCATCTTATAGACGTTGATGCCCAGGCTGTCCGCCGCCTGGGGATTCTCACCGCAGGCCCGCAGCCGGAGGCCGAAGCGGGTCTTGTAGAGGATCACAGACAGGATGATGAACAGCAGAATGCAGACATAGGTTGCCAGGTACACCTTGTTCAGGAAGGTCTCCCCCAGGAAACCGATGTCCTGTTTCTTGGGAATGCCGAAGGTGGATTTTTTCAGCATAAACCAGGAGGCGGCATCGCCGGTGGCCATCTGCAGGGTATTCTGGTTGGCCAGAATTCGAATGAGGAACAGCACCAGCGCGGGAGCCATCAGGTTTAGAGCCGTACCGCCGATGGTCTGATCCGCCTTCAAATTGATGGAGGCGAAGCTCAGCAGCAGGGAGAACAGTGCACCCAGGGCCGCCGCTACCAGCATTGCCAGCAGCTCCAGCCCCTGGAGAGTCAGCCACTGTTTATTGGCGTAGGCATTGGCAATGGCCTGCACGCTCTGCACATTCCGGACGAACAGTACGCCGATAAAGGCGCCGAAGATCATAATGCCTTCCAAGGCCAGATTGATAATACCGCTGCGCTCGGCAAAGACACCGGCCAGTGCCACGATCATCAGAGGCACCGCGTACAGCAGCGTTTGCTGAATCAGAAAAGTCATGCTTCCTTGTCCCCTTTCTCTGTTTCCGGCTTGGGGGCCGTGGTGGCCGCAGGCTCGGCATTGGCGTTGGGCATTCCCTTCTTCTTCCACTTGGGAAGCATCATCTGAATCACCAGGGAGAAAGCACTTAAGTAGACGATCACGGCGATGATCACATCGGTGATGTACTCATTGTACGCGGTATAGCCGGTGAGCTGCACACCCACGATATCCAGCATGGCCATAAAAATGCCGGTGAAGATCACGCCGATGGGGTTGTTCACCGCCAGCAGTGCCACGGGGATGCCGTTGAAGCCAGCGCTGGGCAGGGTCTGGTAGGTGGACCAATAGAACTCCGTGTTGCCGGCCAGCCAGTACAGCGCTGCACCGCCGCCGGACAGTGCTCCGGCGATGGCCATAGACAGGACGATGTCCCGCTTGTCGTTGATACCGGCGTACCGGGCCGCGTGCCGGTTGGCACCGCAGGCCTTCAGCTCATAGCCCAGGGTAGTCTTGTTGATGAGGATATACACAAGGACGGCAATCAGAATGGCAACCAGAATGCCGCCATTAACCTGAGAGCCCGGGAACAGCTTGTCCAGCCCCATTTTGGCTGTGGCAACACCGTTGTAAGAGGTCTTGTAAATATAGCCGGACTTGGTGTTCTCCACCATGTTTTTGAAGTTGCTGGCATCGAAGGCCCAGGTGACAAGATTGGCAGCCAGCCAGTTGGTCATGATGCAGGCCAGAACCTCGTTGATGCCCAGCAGCGCTTTCAGCGCACCGGGAATGGCACCCCACAGCGCACCGGCAGCGCAGCCGCCCAAAAAGGCCAGCAGCCAAACGAGCCAGGCAGGCACGGAGGTGGTGGGGATGGACAGGGCGATCATCAGAGATGCCATAGTGCCCATCAGGTACTGACCGGGTGCACCAATATTAAACAGGCCCGTCTTATAGGCCACGGCCACGGAAAGGCCGGTCATGATCAGCGGCGTTGCCCGGAAAAGCATATTGCCCAGGGCCTGGGCATTGTAGCCCCAGGTCAGGTTGCCCGCCGCGTTCCGTCCGGTGGACAGGATGCCCGCGAAAATCAGCTTCACGCCGTCCCACATGCCCTGATTGGTAATGGTATCCTTGGACAGGCCAACGGCAATGACCACAACAGCACCCACCACCAGGCCGATCAGGATGGAGATCAGGGAAGCAAGCACCTTGCGGGTGCCGCTTTTGTTATAAAGCTCCTGCAATTTGTCTTTCATATTCAGGCCTCTCCTTTTCCGCTGCGTTTCGCGCCGGACATATACAGGCCCAGCTCCTGAACGGTGGTCTTCTTGGGATCCAGCTCGCCCACGATCTCACCCTCGTACATGACAAGAATGCGGTCGGACAGGTTCATGACCTCATCCAGCTCCAGAGAAACCAGCAGCACTGCCTTGCCCGCATCCCGCTGGGCAACCAGCTGGGCATGGACATTCTCAATGGCGCCCACGTCCAGGCCGCGGGTGGGCTGAACCGCCAGCAGCAGGGGCGTACCCCGGTCGATTTCCCGGCCGATAATGGCCTTCTGCTGGTTACCGCCGGACATACTCCGGGTAATGGTCACGGGGCCCTGGCCGGAGCGGACATCGTATTCATCGATGATTTTCAGAGCATAGTCCCGGACCTCGCCGGACTTGATGAAGCCCATATGCTGGAAACGGGGATCCGTGTAGCTCTGGAGCACCAGGTTGTTTTCCAGGGTATCATCCAGCACCAGGCCGTGCTTGTGCCGATCCTCAGGGATATGGCTGATGCCGCTGAGATTCCGCTTGTGGATGCTCATCTTGGTCAGGTCCTTGCCGTCCAGGGTAATGGTGCCGGAGGTCATCTTTTCCAGACCGGACAGGCCGTAAATCAGTTCCGTCTGGCCGTTGCCGTCGATACCGGCGATGCAGACGATCTCTCCCTCCCTTACCTGGAAGGAAACATCCTTGACCGCGTTGTTCTTGTGAAGCTTGGAGGGAACGGTCATGTGCTGCACATCCAGCACCACCTTGCCCGGGTGGGCAGGGCCCTTATGGACTTCCAGCTGCACGGGACGGCCCACCATCATGGCAGAGAGTGCTTCCTTGGTGGTATCCTTGGTGTTTACCGTTCCAACCAGCTTTCCCTTCCGCAGAACCGTGACCCGGTCGGAGACCGCCATAATCTCATTGAGCTTGTGGGTGATAAACAGGATGGACTTACCCTCTCTGGCAAAACCGCGCATGATCTCCATGAGCTCGTCAATCTCCTGGGGAGTCAGGACAGCGGTGGGCTCGTCAAAAATCAGGATTTCATTGTCCCGGTACAGCATCTTAAGAATTTCGGTACGCTGCTGCATGCCCACGGAAATATCCTCGATCTTTGCGTCCAGGTCTACGGCCAGGCCGTATTTATCGGACAGCTCCTGGACCTTCTTCCGGGCGTTTTTCCGCTGCAGGAAACCGCACTTGGTGTCCTCCGCGCCAAGAATGATATTATCCAGCACGGTAAACACATCCACCAGCTTAAAGTGCTGGTGCACCATGCCGATATGCAGTGCCGTGGCATCGTTGGGGTCCCGGATCTGGACCACCTCACCGTTCTTTTTAATGACACCCTTTTCCGGCTGGTAAAGGCCGAACAGGACGCTCATCAAGGTGGACTTTCCCGCACCGTTTTCGCCCAGCAGCGCATGAATCTCGCCACGCTTCAGCTGAAGGGTGATGTCGTCGTTCGCCACTATGCCGGGAAATTCTTTTCTGATATTGAGCATTTCAATTACGTATTCCGAATCCATAATCTACTTGCCCTCCTCCCTGCGTTTTCACCGAAAGAAAGCCGAAAGCCCCGATGCATCCAATAGATGCACCCAGGCCCGGTATTTTCGTATGAAGTTATTGTAACATCGGAGCGGTCAAAATGCAATATCCATTCTTTCCCGTCCCGCATTTTTTCGGCATAAGCACTATAAAGAATGCCCCTACGGTTGTTACCGCAGGGGCACGGGGTTATGCAAATTACTTGACGATATTGACAGTCACATTGTCGGTGCTGGCGGGTTCGGGAACGTCAGAGCCGTCGATGGTAACCTTACCGGCCACGATGTCGGCGAGCATCTGCTCGTACTCTTCCACGGTCCAGCCGGTCAGAGACCAGGTAGCGGTGGGCAGGCCCACAGCGTTGTCCTTCGCGCCCAGGGTAATGGTGGTTGCACCATCGCCAATGAAAGCGTTCCAGGTGTCGTCAGACTCTGCAGCCTCCAGAGCAGTCTTAGCAGCCTGGCCGATGCCCTTCATAGCAGAGGTGATAACGGTGTCAGACTCGAAAGACTGATCAACGTCTACGCCAATGACGCTGGCATCCTCAGCGGAAGCGGCAGCGGCAACGGACTGGAACATAGAACCGCCGCAGGCGAAGATGACCTCGGTGCCGTTCTGATACCAGCCGGCGGCCATGGTCTGCAGCTCGTTGGAGGCCTGGAAGGAAGAACCGTACAGCCAGGAGTAGTTCATCTCAACCTTTACGCCCTTGGCAGCGGCAGCAGCGTCAGCGCCCTGCACGAAGCCATAGCCGTAACGGTTACAGGCAGCATTGGCACCGCCGCCGCCGCCGGTGAAGCCCAGCTTGGTGTAGCCGTCCATAACAGCGGCGTAACCGGCCAGGTAGCCGCACTGCTCTTCCTGGAAAGCAATACCGGCAACATTGCTCAGGCCCAGTGCCCAGCCGTCAATGAAGACAAAGCGGGTATCGGTAAATTCCTCAGCAGCCTTCTGCAGTGCAGTGCCCTGCATGAAGCCTGCACAGACAACAACCTTTGCACCGTTCTCAACAGCCAGTTTCATGGCATCGTAACGATCGTCATCGGTAGCCTGATCGCCGCCGGCGGGCTGGTAGTACTTGTAGGACTTACCGGCATTGGCAGCGTACAGCTTCACGCCGTCGAAGGTGCCCTGGTTGAAGGACTTGTCCTTCAGCTGGCCCACGTCGGTGACGAAAGCAATCTCGTACTTGCCGTCGGAAGAGGTCATCTCATCGGGGACATCATCTGCATTCTCAGCGGCAGCGGGTGCCTCGGCTGCAGCAGCGGTGGTCTCGGCTGCAGCAGCGGTGGTCTCGGCTGCAGCAGCGGTGGTCTCGGCAGGAGCTGCGGAATTTCCGCCGCAGGCGCACAGGCCCAGGACCATCACGACAGCGAGAAGCATTGCAAGAATCTTTCTCATTGTTTTCATTCCTCCTAAGTAATTTGCGTAGGTTTCCCTACGGGTTCCATTATTGCACACTCTGCCAAAAAAATCAACAGGGAAATGTGCGGTTTGTGACTACTTTTGCATATGGGTCTTGGGGCGGAAGCTGTCTGGCAGGAGCTGGGCCAGGGTCCGCTCCATATAGGTACCGTCCTTCCCCACAAGATAGATTTTGAAATCGTCCTCGCAGAATTCCCGCATGACCTGACGGCAGATGCCGCAGGGTGGGAACACATCGGAAATGATCCCATCCTTTCCGCCGCAGACCGCAATGGCCGAAAAATCCCGGTGGCCATCGTAGACCGCCTTGAAAAAGGCCGTGCGCTCAGCGCAGTTCGTTGCCCCATAGGAGCCGTTTTCAATATTGCAGCCGCCATAGACCGTGCCGTCGGCGCACAGCAGCGCCGCACCAACCTTATAGCCGGAGTAGGGCGCGTAGGCGTGCCCCATGGCCTCCACCGCAGCGGCAATCAAATCCTTTGCATCCATTATTTCAACAGCTCCTTGGCAAAGCTCTTTCCCGGCGTCTCAAAGGGCACATCCAGCAGCTCCGCCACCGTGGCGGCGATGTCCGCAAAGGAGGCCCGGGTCCCCAGAGAACCGGGGCGGACCTGACTGCCCAGGGCAATCAGGGGCACATACTCCCGGGTGTGGTCCGTGGTGGCCGTATAGGCAGGGTCACAGCCGTGGTCTGCGGTGATGAGCACCAGATCGTCTTCCTGCAGCGTCTTCTCAAATTCGCCCAGCCAGGTGTCAAACTCCGTCAGAGCGTTGGCATAGCCGTCAATATCCCGGCGGTGGCCGAATTGCATATCAAAATCCACCAGGTTCACAAAGCACAGTCCCCGGAAATCCCGCTTGGCATAGTCCACGGTGTGCTGCATTCCATCGGCATTGCTCTTGTTGTAAACATGATCCGTGGTGCCCCGTCCGGCAAAGATGTCGAAAATTTTGCCAACAGCCAGCACCTCCTGCCCGGCATCCTTTACGGCGTCCAGCAGGGTTCTCGCAGGGGGCTCCAGGGAGAAGTCGTGCCGGTTGGCGGTTCTGGTGAAGCCCGCCTCGGCAGTGCCCACATAAGGCCGCGCAATGACCCGGCCCACACCGTACTTGCCCCGCAGAAGCTTCCGGGCCTTCCGGCAGGCGTCGTAGAGCTCCTCCAGCGGAATCAAATCCTCATGGGCCGCCACCTGGAACACGGAATCGGCAGAGGTATAGACAATCCACTTGCCGGTTTTCAGCTGCTCCTCGCCGTAATCCCGAATCACTTCCGTGCCGGAATAGGGCTTGTTGCACAGTACACCCCGGCCGGTCTGCTTCTCAAATTCCGCCAGCACCTCCTGAGGGAATCCATCCGGGAAGGTGGGCAGGGGCTCCGGAGAGACTACGCCCGCAATCTCCCAATGGCCGATGGTGGTGTCCTTGCCCATGGAGGCCTCGGTCAGCCGGGCATAGGCCCCTTGGGGCTGCTCGGCTTTGGGCAGATAGTCCACGCCGTCAATGCTGCCGATTCCGGCCTTTAAAAGATTGGGAATGGAAAATTTCCGGGAGGTGGAGCAGGAGCGGAGGGTATTGACCCCGATGTCTCCAAACTTCTCGCAGTCCGGCATCTGTCCGATGCCGCAGGAATCCAGAACGATCAGAAATACACGCTTCATATCACTTGTTCTCCATGGCGGCGGCCACATCCAGGGCTACCTTCATCATGGTGGTGAAGGCGGTCTGGCGCTCTTCGGAGGTGGTCTCTTCGCCGGTCAGAATATGGTCGGAAATGGTGCAGATGCACAGGGCCCGCTTGCCATACCGGGCCGCGTTCATATACAGGGCGGCGGCCTCCATTTCCAAGGCCATGACACCCATCTTTTTCAGGCCGTAAACGCTGTCCAGGCCCTCGGGCACCCCCACATGGTCCCCATAGAAGGTATCGGAAGAATTGATATTGCCCACATGGTACCGGGCTCCGTTGGCCTCGCAGGCTTTAACCGCCTCGCTGAGCAGCTCCCAGCTGGCAATGGGGGCAAAGGTACCGGGCAGATGGTACTGGCTGGCCCAATTGGAATCGGTGCAGGCGCCCTGGCCCAGCACCAGATCATACAGCTTGATATTCTCCTGGATGGCACCGGCGGAGCCAACGCGGATGATGTTCTCCACGCCGTAGCCATTGAACAGCTCATGGGAGTAAATACCGATGGCAGGCATACCCATGCCGGAGGCCATGACGGACACCCGGACGCCCTTATAGGTGCCGGTATAGCCCTGGACGCCCCGAACATTGTTCACCAGCACAGGATTTTCCAAAAAGTTTTCCGCAATGAATTTGCTGCGCAGAGGGTCACCGGGCATCAGCACAGTCTTTCCAAAATCGCCGGGTTTGGCGGAAATATGAGGGGTAGGGGTTGTGAGCATTGCAGTATCTCCTTCCTTAATAGCTGCCGTCGTTGGCGGCTGCTTCGTTTTTCTCCATGGCCTTGGCCAGCTTGACAATCCGGGAGGTGCCCAGACGGGAAGCGCCCAGGCGAATAAATTCTTCCGCGTCGGCCAGGCTGGAAATGCCGCCCGCGGCCTTGATCTTTACATTGGGAGCAACATTCGCCGCAAACAGCTCCACATCGTGGAAGGTGGCACCAGCCTTGGAGAAGCCCGTAGAGGTCTTAATGTAGTCCGCACCGGAATCGGAGACAACCTTGCAAAGGGCGATCTTCTCCTCGTCGGTCAGCAGGCAGGTCTCGATGATGACCTTCAGGAGTTTGCCCTTGCAGGCCTTCTTCACGGCGGCAATCTCATCGCGCACCTGGTCAAAAAGCCCGGCCTTGGCCCAGCCGATGTTGATGACCATATCCACCTCGTCCGCCCCGTTGTCCACGGCATCGGAAGCCATAAAGCACTTGGCGGCGGTGGTATCATAGCCATTGGGGAAGCCGATGACCGTACAGATGGGCAGCTTCTCCCCCACGTAATCCTTGGCCTGTTTTACAAAGGAAGCGGGGATGCACACGGAGGCGGTATGATACTTCATGCCGTCATCGCAGATGCCTTTGATCTCCTGCCAGGTAGCGGTCTGAGCCAGCAGGGTGTGGTCACATTTTGCCAGAATATCTTTCAGTTCCATGGTTTATCATTCCTTTTTTAGTGATTGTGTAGTTTGATGATCTTGTTTTCCCGGATGCCCCGGATATAGCACTTGTGGCACATGGCGATATAGCTGTCGTTGCCCCCCAGAAAGACCTGGGCACCCTGGGTGACAATGTGGCCCTGACCATCGATTCTGGCATTGACCGTTGCCTTGGCCCCACAGTCGCAGATGGTTTTGATTTCCTGGATGGTATCTGCCACCTCCATGAGCCGCAGCGAGCCGGGGAACAGGTGGGTCTGGAAGTCCGTGCGCAGGCCGAAGCACATCACGGGCACATTGTAGTCGTCCACAATGCTGCGCAGCTGGTCAATCTGGTCCACCGTGAGAAACTGACACTCGTCCACGATGATCACATCGCACTTTCCCAGATGCTCCTGCCGGAACCAGGCATAGGCATCTCTGTCCGGCGGCAGCACATCCGCCTTTGCGCTGAGGCCGATGCGGCTGGACAGGGTGTGCTCCCCGTCCCGCAGATCCGCACTGGGCTTTAACAGCCACACCCGCAGATCGTTTTCCTCATAATTGTATTTGGTGATCAGGGCCTGGGCCGTCTTGCTGGAGCCCATGGCACCGTATTTAAAATATAGCTTGGCCATTTTTCCGGTTCCTCCCGTTTCTTCTCTTGCCTCATTATACCGAAAAGGAGGCACTATTGCAAGCACAATTCCGTGAATTCTCACAAAAGACAGCACCCTTAATTTTTCATGAAGTTTTCCCACGCCACCTTGCAAAGGGAACACAGGTATGATATGCTGAGCTTGGAAAAAATGAAAAACGAAACAAGGAGGATACCGTATGAAAAAGCTGTTCGCCGCACTTCTTGCCCTGAGTCTGCTGCTGACAGGCTGCGGCGCAAAATCCAGCAGCACCATGTCAAATGCATATGCGTCCCAGGAAACTGCCGCAGCCAACGACAGCTACAGCTATGATCTGGGCGACACCGACAGCAGCTCCCAGCTGCCCCAGGGACGAAAATTCATCATCACCGAAAATCTGGACGCCGAGGCCGAAGACCTGGATGCCGCACTGGCCGCCGTTACGGAAAAGCTTACCGCCCTGGACGGCTACATTGAAAGCCAGCGCGTTTACAACGGCAGCATGTACGCCGGCAGCCGCTACCGCTATGCGGACCTGACGCTGCGCATTCCCGTGGAAAAATTGGAGGAATTCACAGCTGCTGTGGATTCCCTCAGCAATGTGGTCTCCTCCTCCCGGAATACCGAGGACGTGACATTGCAATATGTGGACACCGAGAGCCGGGTCAAGGCCCTGGAAACCGAACGGGACCGGCTGCTGGAGCTCATGGAGCAGGCGGAAACCATGTCCGATCTGCTGGAAATCGAATCCCGGCTGACAGAGGTACGGGGCGAGCTGGAGCGCTATGCCTCCCAGCTGAAGGTGCTGGACAATCAGATTGACTACGCCACCGTAAATCTGAGCCTGTCCGAGGTCACGGAATACACGCCCGTAGTGGAGAAGAGCCGTCTGGAAAAAATCCGGGACGGGTTCGTAAGCAGCGTCAAGGGCGTTGGGAATCTGATCCTGGACTTCATCAGCTTCGTGCTTATGAACATTCCCTATATTCTTCTCTTCGGCCTGATCCTGTGGGGCATTCTCGCCCTGGTGAAGCGGCACAGGAGGAAGCATCCGAAGAAGCCAAAGGCAGAACCGAAAAAAGAAGACTAACCTTTCAGGGGGCGGCAAAATTGCCGCCCCTCAGCTTGTCAAAAAAGCCTCGCAGAGTTTGGCGGCGTAAGCCGACAAATAAAATCAAATCATTTTCTGTCGGGGCGTGTACCTGACAGAAAATACATCTCAGGCTGCAAGTGTGCGAGTTGTTCGCCATAGGCGAACAAGGAGTGCGCGCGGCAGACTGCAAAAACTTGTCGGAAAAGCCCGTAAGGGGTTTTTCGACAGTCTGGGGGCGGCAAAATTGCCGCCCCTTCCTTTTGGGGCTCCCCTGAAAGGTATAGAGGATTTTGGCCGCTTGCGGCCTACATCCTCTTAATGCACAGCGGAAGCCATTGTGCAATCGGTGAAATAAAGCTTTGAATTCGCTCAAAAGTGTGATATAGTATTCTTTGAGGTGAACCATCCATGGAAAACGAAACCCAGGAAAATGGCTACGTCCCCCGCCCCGCCTGGCAGGTCTGGGCGGCACGGCTCGGGCTTGTTCTCGCCATTGCCTTTGTGATCTATCAGCTTCTGACCATTGCCGGAGGTGGGCTGTAATGCGCATTCTCGGCATTGACCCGGGCTATGGCATTACGGGCTTCGGCATTGTGGAGGCCCAGCGGGGGGCCTGCCGCCTGCTCCGCTGCGGTGCCATTACCACGCCTCCAAACACGGACTTCAACTGGCGTCTGGGGGAGATCTACAACAATATGACAGAGCTCATGCAATTGGCCCAGGCCGATGCCGTGGCCATTGAAGAGCTGTTCTTTGGCAACAATGTCACAACCGGCATTAAGGTTGCCCAGGCCCGGGGCGTCATTCTGCTGGCAGTCCAGCAGGCGGGTGTGCCCGTGTATGAGTACAAACCCATGCAGGTCAAGCAAGCCGTAGTGGGCTACGGCAATGCCTCCAAGCATCAGGTCATGGACATGACCAAGCGCATTTTAAATCTTCCCGCCGTTCCCAAGCCCGATGACGCGGCGGATGCCGTTGCCATCGCCCTGTGCCACGCCCGTTCCAGCACCTCTCTGCTGGCCATGGCCCAGAAATAACGGATTTTTTCAAGCAAGGAGTTTTCTTAATGCTATACTACGTTTCCGGCCCGGTGACCGTGCTGGAGCCCGGTCTGGCCGTCATCGACTGCGGCGGCGTGGGCTACGGCTGCCGCATCACCACCTATACCGCTGCCCAGCTGAAATTGAACACCCCCGCCAAGCTCTATGTTACGGAGTCCATCAAAGAGGACGCTTACGACATCTACGGCTTCTCCACCCGGGAGGAGCAGCGCTGCTATGAGCTGCTCACCGCCGTCAACGGTGTGGGTCCCAAAGCTGCACTGTCCATTCTGTCCTCCGGCGGCCCGCAAAACTTCACCCTGGCTGTCATGACCGGTGACGAAAAGATGCTTACCGCCGCCCAGGGCATTGGCAAAAAAATTGCCCAGCGGATCATTCTGGAATTGAAGGACAAAATCGGCGGTTCCAATATGGAGCTGGACTTCTCCGGAGGGCCTGCTGCCGCTCCCGTGCAGAAGAGCAGCAGCGTTGGCCTTGCCACAGCGGCATTGCAGGAGCTGGGCTACTCTCCTGCCGAAATTTCTCTGGCCCTCAAGGGCGCGGACCCCAATATGACCACGGAAGACCTGATCCGCCATGCCCTGCGGGCTATGGTTATGAAGGGATAACAGGAGGTAACGCAAATGAGTTTGGAATTTTCTCAGGAGGCGGAAGCCCCCCTGGTGCTGCCCACCTATACCCCCCAGGATGCGGCGGAAATCGGTCTGCGGCCCAAGCTGCTCTCTGACTATACGGGCCAGGAGAAGGCCAAGGGGAATCTCTCCGTCTACATCGAAGCCGCCCGGCGGCGCAATGAGCCCCTGGACCATGTGCTGCTCTATGGCCCTCCCGGCCTGGGCAAAACCACCCTGGCCGGCGTCATAGCCAACGAAATGGGGGCGGGTATCCGGATCACCTCCGGCCCCGCCATTGAAAAGCCCGGCGATCTTGCCGCCCTGCTGACCAATCTGAACGCCGGAGACATTCTCTTCATCGATGAGATCCACCGTCTGAACCGGGTGGTAGAGGAAATCCTCTACCCCGCTATGGAGGATTTTGCAATCGACATCATCGTCGGCAAGGGTCCCAGCGCCAATTCCATCCGGCTGGACCTGCCGAAATTCACCCTGGTAGGCGCAACCACCCGGGCCGGTCAGCTCTCCGCCCCCCTGCGGGACCGGTTCGGCGTGTCTCTGCGGCTGGAGCTCTACACGCCGGAAGAGCTGGCTGCCATTGTCACCCGGTCCGCCACCATCCTGGGGATGGCCATCGAGCCGGAGGGTGCCATGGAGATCGCCTCCCGCAGCCGGGGAACACCCCGAATTGCTAACCGCTTTCTGCGTCGGGTCCGGGACTTTGCCCAGGTCATGGGCGACGGAACCATCACCAAGGAGGCAGCCGACCTTGCCCTGCGGCGGCTGGAGGTGGACAAGCTGGGCCTGGACGCCATCGACCGCCGGATGCTCACCGCCATCATCCAGAATTATGGCGGCGGTCCCGTTGGCCTGGAAACTCTGGCCGCCACCATCGGCGAGGAGGCCGTCACGCTGGAGGATGTGTATGAGCCCTATCTGATGCAGCTGGGCTTTCTGACCCGCACTCCCCGGGGCCGCTGCGTCACGCCCCTGGCCTATGACCACCTGCACATCCCCTACCAGGGGCAGACCCAGTTCTCGATCTAAAGGTCGGATTTTAAGCCATCCTTATCCTTTTCACCAAAAACTTTGTGCAGGAATTGGAAAAAATGCATAAATCTCAAATAATTGGAGAAATATCTTTCATAAAGGATTGACAAATCCCTTTGGATTGTGTATAATCCAATAAGCGGTAAAAAAGTGCCGCGCATTTTATTCACCCTGCGTTACAACCATTTCCTGGTAGATTTTCACGGGGCAAAAAACCGAAGAGAGGTATTTCCAATGTACGAAGACAAGACTTTAGTTTGCAAAGATTGCGGCAAGGAGTTCGTGTTCACCGCCGGTGAGCAGGAGTTCTACGCAGAGCGCGGCTTCCAGAATGAGCCCCAGCGCTGCAAGGCCTGCCGTGATGCTCGCAAGAACAATGCCCGTGGCCCCCGTGAGTTCTTCACTGCTACTTGCGCACGCTGCGGCGGTGAGGCTAAGGTGCCCTTCCAGCCCAAGTCCGACCGTCCCGTGTTCTGCAGCGAGTGCTTCGCTCAGATGCGTGCCAACGGCTAATTAACTGTCGAAAGCCCCGGAACGATTTCCGGGGCTTTTTCGTCGTTCTAAGCCCTCCCTGCCAAACGGTGGCAGGGAGGGCTTTGCGCATTTACGACTGCACCAAGCCGCTGAGCTGATAGAGCGCATTGGCGGCATCCTCTCGGGTAAGATCCTCAGTTGTGGGGAGAAAAATGTCCTGAGCTTCCAAGGCAGCCTCTTGGTTTTCCGGCGCGGCATCCAGGTCCAGGCAGGCGCAGAGCAGAGCTGCGGCATCCTGAGCGGTCACCGTATCAGACGCGTCAAAGTCCCCCTGCCAGGGCGTTCCGGCGGTCAGTCCCGCCCGCAGCGCCGCCGTGGCATAGGGCCGCAGCCATTGGGGTACGTTGCCCCCCAGCTTCGCATCCACCGTGTCCTCCACAGGGATGCTCAGGGTCTTCACAACCATGGTTAAGAACTCGCCCTTGGTTACATTTTTTTCCGGGAAGAAGCAGGGGCTCCCTGCCAGGGTTTCCCCGGCGAAAATACCGGTGGAACGCATCCACTCCGCCGAAAAGGCACAGCTGCGGCCAAAGGTATCCGTATAGGCCGTTGGCTCTGTGGGGCGGAGAATGGTCACGGTGACGGTGGCCTCCCGGGAAACCTTGCCCTGAGGGTCTGTGGCCGTATAGGCGAAGGAATCCACCCCAACTTTGTTGTTTTTCGGCGTATAGGTGAATGCGCCGTTCTCTCCTATGGTCACTTCCCCTCTGCGGGGCTGACGGGTGACGGTAAAGGTCAGCATCTCCCCTTCCGGGTCCTTGGCTCGAAGCATGCCGGTATTGGCAAGGTTCTTATAGGTCTCCAGGGCAGAATCCTCCGCAATGGGTGGCTTGTTTTCCTTTCCCCGAATACCCAGGGTCAGGCTGGTCTGCTCCAAAAGGCCCCTTTCGTCAATGCCCAGATAGGAAAAGGTCTCCACAGCGTCGTCTTCCGTCCGTTCCGGCGTATAGGTGACGGCATCCAGCTGCTCCCGGGTAAGCACATCCCCCGGCAGCAGCACCCGGTTTCCCAGACGAAGCGTGCCGGAAGATGGGACCTGGCGCAGGCACACGCCCTCCAGGTTCTCCCCAAACTCCTGGGCCCCGAAACAGTAAACGCCGCCGCTGTCCACATCCGCAGCGGCCGCCGACATAGGCACCGCCAGCAGGAGCAGCAGGCAGAGTAGCTTTCGCAATTTCATAGAACAATACCTCCAGAAATTTTGTTTCCGGAGGTATTGTTTGCCAGAACTGGCAGGTTTATTCGAATTTCTATTTCTTCCACAGGCGATACTGGCCCTGGGTATCCACGCAGGTATATTCTCTCTGCAAAAGGGCAGCGATGCGTTCCGGCTCCACCGCATCTGTAGAAGTCACCACCCAGAGGTTTTCTTCTCCGTGAAGATAGGCTTCGATCTGATCGCCGATCTCCGGGTCCAGCTGAATGTAGTGCGGCTGCCAGTCGCAGTAGCGCAGCGGGGGCTGGAGGCCCGCCTGGAGGTACCAGGCAGAGCAGGAAGGCAGACCGTAGACATATACCTGCCCCTCCTCGGGAATCCGGCTTACAAGGGTCTGGATGGCATCATAGTCCTGCCGCTCCTCTGCGTGGTAACGGACGCAATACATGGCATAGCGGATCTCTTCGATGGCCCGGGGATAGAGGAGCTTCCACTGGCCTGCCACAGAGGCGATGAGCAGCACAGCGCACAATACCAAGCACGCCCAGCGGCTCTTTGCCCGCCTTGCCTGGAGCCGCCGGGCATTCCAGGCAAGAAGATACCCGCCCAGCACCCACAGAGGCAGCGCCAGGACGAAATAATGGGCATAGCAATTGCCCATGGCCGCGGCCACAAGCAGGGTCAGCACCCCGGACACATACAGCAGCCACAGCTTCCAGTCCTTCACCCGGTAAATGAGCAGGACGATCAAGGGAAACAGCACCGTCAAAAGGCATGGCCAGATCGTTTTCAGATTCCACAGCTTTGCAATGAAGCCAACCTCATCGGAATAAGCAAAGCCGAAGGCAAACACCTGGGCGATCATCTCTTCCAGAATGCCATTGCAGGCCGCCCAGATGCAGACCGGGGCAATTCCAGCCAGAAGGCCCAGCAGGAACATTCCGGCGTTGGCAAAGAGATTCCGGAAGCGCTTCCAGGCCAGCAGGTTGCAGGTGACCGTCAGCAAAACCGCCCCGATGATGGCGGCATTGGTAATGCGGACCATGGCCATGATTCCGAAGGCAATGCCGTAATACAGGCCGTACAGGGGCGGGTGGTCCTGGTTCTCCGGGCTGGGGATCCGGGTGACCCCCAGATATTTGAGGCACAGATACAGGCAGGGCATCAAAAAGGGCATGGACAGCTCTTCCGTCAGATTGCCGCCTGTCATGGTATAGCTGAGCATCACCGCCCCGGGCAGCAGCAGCAATAGCTCTGCCCACAGGGGACACCCCTTTTCCGGGAAAGCCAGATCGAAGCACTTGTGGGCAAACAGCAGCGTCACAAACAGGCACACGCACTGCACGGCAAAGGCCCCCAGCCGCCCGGGCAGCAGCAGCTGGCCCGCATACTCCATGAGGAAGAGGTAGGGTCCCTTCATGTCAAAGTAATCCCGGTAAGGAAGCATTCCCTTGGTCATGCCCTCCCCTACCAGGCGGAAAAAGGCCGCGTCCTGCCCCACATTGTATTTCAGCAAGGGGGTTGTGGAAAGAGAACAGACGGCCAGATACCCGACTGCCAGGGCAGCCAGCACCAGAAGCCTGATGAGCTTATTCAGGAAAGAGCGTTTTTGTTCCATAGCTTCGCCTTTCTGTAATTGCGTTTTCTTTTATTCTACAAAAAAACCCCGCCGCCGTAAAGAGGAATCTTTCGGCGGCGGAATGATTTCAGGCGGATACTTCAAACAGAATCAGCAGCACGGCAGACAGCGCCAGCCACACGAGGCCTGCAAACAGCATCCCGGCGGGGCTTTTGCGCTTTTTGGCCTTCCGTGCCCGGTAGGTTTCCATAGTCTCCTGATCCCGCGCGTTGCCGATGCTGGCACCGGGGACATGAAGATGGAAAACAGACTGCAAACCATAGCCCAGCACGTCAAACGCACCCTGGTTGGTCACATAGCGCAGAACCCCTGCGCCCAGCAGCAGCACCGCTGCCACAAAGCAGCCGTCACACAGCTGCCGCAGCAGCCCATAGCCCTGGTCCCGGTTGATGAAAATCACCATGGCGCACAGCAGCACACCCACAAGCAGGCTTATCAGAAAGCTTTTCAGCCTTTTGCTCATTTGCGCAGCTCCTGCTGATACTTGGCAAACTCCGCATCGTTGCACTGGACGAAGTGGCCCGGGGCAACCTCCCGGAAGCTGGGCTTATCCACGGAGTAGTCATGCTCGGCCAGAGGATTGTAGGTGATACGCTGACGCTTCTTCTCATACACAGGGTCCGGCAGAGGAATGGCAGACAGCAGGGACCGGGTGTAGGGGTGCAGCGGATGGGCAAACAGCTCATCGGAACTGGCCATCTCCACCATCTTGCCGAAGTACATAACGCCGATGCGGTCGGAGAAGTACTTAACGACGGACAGGTCGTGGGCGATGAAGAAAATGGTCAGGCCGAATTTCTCCCGCAGCTCGTTCAGCAGGTTGATAACCTGGGCCTGAACGGACACGTCCAGCGCGGACACGGGCTCGTCGGCAATGATCAGCTCCGGGTTCATGATGACGCTGCGGGCCACGCCGATCCGCTGCCGCTGGCCGCCGGAGAACTCGTGGGGATACCGGGTAGCGTGCTCAGGCACCAGGCCCACCAGCTCCAGCATCTCATTAACCTTCTGGGTGATGACCTTGTCGTCCCGCTCGCCCTGAATGACCAGGCCCTCGGAGATGATCTCCTTGACGGTCATACGGGGGTCCAGAGAGGCGATGGGGTCCTGGAAAATCATCTGGATCTGAGTGACCAACTTGGTCTTCTTCGCCTTGCGCAGCTCATTTTTGTACTCGGCCTCCAGCTTGGTCTTCTCCTCGCCGGATGCCTTGGCAATCAGCGCCTCGTACTTTTCCCGAACCTCGGCAGCACGCTGGCGGGCATAGGCCTTGTCGCAGTGTTTCTGGTCGGCATCGGCCTGCTTCATCAGGCTGCGCTGCTCGGCAACGGTCTTGTCCATCTCCGCCTTCAGAGCAGCGGCGTTTTCGGGGTGCTCCTTGGACGCGGTCTTGTAGTCCTGCTTTGCCTTTTCAATGGCGTCCTTGTAAGACTTCTTACCGGCGGCAATGCGGATTCCCTTGAAGAATACGCTGCCGGAGGTAATGTTATAGAGCTTGATGATGGACCGGCCGGTGGTGGTCTTGCCGCAGCCGGACTCGCCTACCAGGCCGAAGACCTCGCCCTTTTTGATTTCAAAGCTGACATCGTCCACAGCCTTGGTGGCACCGAAGTACTGGCACAGATGGTCCACTCTCAGCAGGGTTTCCTGGTTCTTATTCTCCATCTGCGGCACCTCCGTTCTTTTCTTTCATTCTGCGGATACGGTCTACAATGATCTTGGGCATTTCCACCTTGGGCGCATCGGGATGCAGCAGCCAAGTGGCGGCATAATGGGTATCACTGATCTGGAACATGGGGGGCTGCTGCTCGAAATCGATCTGCATGGCATACTTGTTCCGGGCGGCAAAGGCATCACCCACAGGGGGATAGATCATGTTGGGGGGCGTTCCGGGGATGGCCTCCAGCTTCTCGTTGGTATCCAGGTCCGGCATAGAGGACATCAGCGCCCAGGTATAGGGATGGGCCGCACGATAAAAGATATCCTCGGCGGTGCCGTACTCCACGATCTTGCCGGCATACATAACGGCCACGCGGTCAGCCATGTTGGCGACAACGCCCAGATCATGGGTAATGAAGATAACGCTCAGCTGGCGCTCCCGCTTCAGCTTGTTGATCAGCTCCAGGATCTGGCTCTGAATGGTTACGTCCAGAGCGGTAGTGGGCTCGTCACAAATCAGAATATCGGGGTTGGCGGCCAGGGCAATGGCGATGACGATTCTCTGGCGCATACCGCCGGAGAACTCGAAGGGATACTGATTGTAGCGTCTGTGGGGCTCGGCAATGCCAACCTCGTCCATCAGCTTGATGGCCCGGCGCTTGGCAATGCGCTTGGTAACCTTGTCCACAACGCCGGAGGCGTTGGCCTTGAAGAAGTCCACCAGCTCCACAGCCTGCTCCTTATAATCCCGGCTGTCCTTCCGGGAAAGCAGCTCCCGGTAGTGCTCCGCCAGGCGCTCCAGCAGGTGATCGATATTCTGCTTGACCAGGTCCATATTCACGGTAGCGGCGGCGGCAACCTCCCAGTCAGGGGTCTTGCCCCGGGCGGTCAGCTTGTCGTGCTTGCGCTGGTCCTTGTCGTGGGCCTTGATGGCCTTGGCGTTGCCGGTAATGGCGTGGAAATAGGTGTCCAGCTCACTCTTGAGGCTGGTGGAGAAGGTATAGGTCAGGCTGTCCTTGTGGATATTCAGGGGGTCTACTGTTGCCATAACGGCAGCGGACAGGGCCTTGTGGGTATCGTAGGATTCCTTCTTGTCCAGATTCTCCTTGCTATAGACGCTTCTCGCCTGCTCCAGAGCCTCCACGGCCTTGGCCATATTCTCATAGGACTGCTTGGCGGTGTGCTCCAAAGCTGCCACGGTATTGTTCAGGAACTCGGTCATGAAATGGCCGTCCAGGTATTTCAGCAAGAACTCATTCAGCTCTGCTGCCGGCATGGCAGGCAGGGGTTCGTTGGCGAAGGTCACATAGTAGCCCATGCGGAAGAAATTGGGGGCCTCCTTGGCGGCGGCGGTGCGAAGAATCTCGCGGATCTCCTCCATGGTGGAGATGGTCTTAGACTGGTCGCCGGACTTCTTGCCGTCCTTATAGAGCTTGTTCAGGGAACCGGCCAGAGTCTTGATCTGCTCGGTCTCTTCCTTGACCACGTATTCGTTGACGGAGGCGGCGGCCTGGGTGGCGATGTCGTTCACCCGGTCCGTGGCATCCTTATCAGCACGCTTTTCCAGCTCGAAGATCAGCACATCCAAATCGTCCAGGGCCTCTACCGCTGCCTCGTGTGCTGCGGCATAGGCGGACTCCAGCTCAATGTGCTTGAACTCGAACTTGTCAAAATCCTTGCACATCTGGGTGAGCTTGGCGGCCTTTTCGGAATCGTTGGGGGCAAGGGCCTGAATCATAGCGGCGTTCAGGCTTTTCAGGGTCTCATTGAAATTCTTGCGGCTCTCCCGCTGGCGTGCCTTGCCCTTCAGCAGCATGGCCTCCGTCAGCTGGCGGCCGATCTTTACGATGGGATTCAGGCTGGACATGGGGTCCTGGAAAATCATGGCGATCTTATCGCCGCGGATCTTGTGGAACTCCTCCTCGCTGATTTTCAGCAGGTCTTTGCCGTCATAGATGATCTCGCCGGATTCGGTGACGGCGTTGTTGGCCTGGATGCCCAGGATGGCCTTGGAGGTTACGGACTTGCCGGAACCGGACTCGCCGACGATGGCGAGGGTCTCGCCCTTGGCCAGGTCAAAGTCAATGCCGCGGACGGCCTGGACCTTGCCGTTGGTGGTGCGGAAGGAGATCCGCAGATTGCGAACTTGCAGTTTGGTTTCCATCAGTCGTCCTCCCCTCTGGTAGTCGGGTTAAAGGCATCCCGCAGGCCGTTGCCAAACAGGTTGAAAGAGATCATCAGCAGGCTCAGGAAGATGCTTGGCCACAGCAGCGTATGGGGCGCGCTGGTCACAGCGGAGTTGCCCTGGCTCAGCAGGGTGCCGATGGTGGTACCCGCAAAAGCGGACAGGTCCACAATGCCCAGGTAGGAGATGGTGGTCTCAGAGCGGATGACGCTGGGGATCACCAGTGCGCAGCTGGTGATAATGGTGCCGATGGCGTTGGGGAAAATGTGCTTGAACATCAGCCGGAAGTCGGAAGCGCCCAGAGTCCGGGCAGCCATGACGAATTCCTGGCCCTTAAAGCGGTAGAACTGCTTCCGGGTCAGGGCAGCCATGCCAATCCAGCCCGTCAGTACAAAGGCGAACAGCAGCGACGGCACAACGCCCCACTTCTGGGCCAGGTGCAGCTGGAACAGGGTGATGACCACCACAAAGGGCAGGCCGGAAAGGATATCGGAAATACGGTCCATGAACAGGTCGATGCGGCCGCCATAGTAGCCCTGGATGGCACCGTAGATAGCGCCGATGGTCAGGTTGATGGCGGAAACGAGCAGTGCGAAAATCAGAGAGAACCGCGCGCCAATACCAACAGCAGCAAACAGATCCTGACCCATGGCGGTGGTTCCGAAGACGTAGCTGGGCTCATGGCCGTTCAGGTACTGATAGTAGTTGTAGTAGCACACACGAGCCTGGACAGAGCCGGACTTCTTGGCGGAGTAAATATAGCTTCCGTCGTCACCGGCAATGCGCAGAGAGTTGTACTCCGCGCCCTCCAGGGCCTTATTGGTGCAGTAGACCGGCTGCAGATTGCCGTCCGCATCCAGGATGGCGCTGCCGCTGCCGTCCACCTGATACCAGATGTTGGGGGTATCCGTGGAGCCGCCGATGTCGGCAGGGTCCACATAGGGGTAGATGACCTGAATGCCGGTCTCATTCTGCCAATCCTGGATTTTCTGGAACTCGGCATAGGAGAAGACGCGGTAGACGATGCCCAGCTCAAAATAGCGGTTCACGTTCAGATCGTAGGTCTTCCGCTCCACCATCTGGCCCCGGTACTTGACGGTGCTGACGTTTTCCTTCACAACACCCAGCACAGGGTCCATACCGGTCTCCTGGGCAATGCCCTTCCAGTAGTTCATAGAGGTCTCATTCTGGCTGGAATGGACCTTGCCGCCATCCATAATGCCGATGTGCAGCTTGGCAATGGAGGGAACATAGGAGGGGTAATTGATATAGAGCTTATCCTTATCGTTGATGGAATAGGGGGACAGCAGCGGAGAAACCAGGGCAAACAGCACCAAAAACGCCAAAATCCAGGCGGCTACCACAGAGGACTTGTTCTTGGAGAACCGCAGCAGGGCGTCCTGGAAGAAGCTGCGGGACTTGGTCTCCAGCCGCTTGTCGTGGAGTTGGGCATCCATTTGGACGAACCGGAATTTCTCCTGGGGGATATGTTCAAAATTCGTATTATTGCTCATTTCTTAGACCCCATTCTGATGCGCGGATCGATAAAGCCGTAGCTGATATCGACCACAAGGTTGGCGACCAGACCGATTGCGGTGTAGAAGCAGGTGGTCAGCATGAAGATCGGGTAGTCCTGTGCGTTGATGGCGTCAATGGTCAGGCGTCCAACGCCGGGGATGGAGAAAATCTTCTCAATGATCAGGCTGCCGCCCAGGATGCTGACGAACTCGCCGATGATGGCGGGGACGACGACCACGAAGCAGTTCCGCAATGCGTGGCGCACGGTGGCCTGGGCACGGGTCAGGCCCTTGGTGCGAGCTAGCAGCATGAATTCGCTGGTCAGCACCTCCGTCAGCTCCGCCCGGGTGGTCCGGGTGAAAGCGGCGATGGTACCGAAGCCCAGAGACATGATGGCGGGAATCATACTGACGAACATGGCAGGGCTGAACCAGTCGGTGCCGGACTTCATCAAAAACGGCAGCCAGCCCAGCTTATAGCTGAATACATACTGAATGATAAAGGCGTATACAAAGTTGGGCACGGAGATGACCACCATGGTCAAAGTGGAAATGGTGTAGTCCACCCAGGTGTTCTTTTTCAGTGCCGCGAAAATACCCAGGGCAATGCCCAGAGGGATACTGAAAATCACGGAATAGAGGTTTACGATGACGGTTGCAGGCATTCTCTGGGCGAACAGAGTTACGACATCCTGGCCGAAGAACAGCTTATCGCTGACGCCCCAGTTAAAGTCCGTGATAATATCCTTCAGGAATATTCCGAACTGGACCATATAGGGCTTATTATAGCCTGCCGCCTCCCGGCGGGCCTCAATGACGATGGTATGGGGGTCACCTGCGGGCAGCTGTGCCGGCGGAAGCATCCGGATCAGCACGAAGCACATACAGGTAATGATCAAAAAGACGATCACCATGTAGACAATTCTTTGGAGACTGTATTTTAGCATTTGCCTTCCTCCCTGTTTTTATTTTTTGGATACTCCTCTGGAGCAATCCTGTTTTATTACCCTGTTACGACAGGGAATGGGCTCAGCCTTTCCGTTTCCGGGAGGGCTCAGTCCATTCCCCATATACAGAAAATCGACTGTAATGGGGGCCGAAGCCCCCATTACAGCTGTGCATGGGTTATAAGTGGAAATAAATCTTAGTAGGTCAGCTGGCCGCCCTGCTCAGCAACGTAAGCAGTCCACTCAGCGTCGGTGTAGTTGTACTTCAGGTAAGCGATTCCGCCGTACTCCATGACGGGGTTGTAATCCTCGGTCACGTAGTAGACCTGCTGGCTCAGCAGAGCCATGCTGGAATCCTGCAGCATGGGCAGGTAGTCGTAGGTCTCCAGGACCTTGCCCTCGATGCCGGCCAGGATGGTCAGACGGGTCTCGACCTCGGCAATGCCTTCACCGAAGTTGTAGTCGGTGCCGTTCACGGTGACGGTAGAGCCGTTCAGGGCATCGGACCACTGACGCAGGTTCATGGTCAGCTCCTTGCCGTCGATGGTCAGGGTCAGATCCACAGTGGTGGCATCGAACCAGCCAGCGTCATACTGATAGGCGGGGTTGACGTACAGGTCGGACAGGGAGAAGGGGTTCATCTTGGAACCGGTCCAGCCAGCCAGAACGGTATCGGACAGACCGGACTTGATCTTGCTGGACCAGTCGTTGCCGTAAGGCGCGGACTTCACGAACTGAACCTTGCCGGCAAAGGGGGTGCCATCGGTGACTTCGTTCATCTTCTCATTGAGGTAGTCAATGGTCTTGGTCAGGAAGTCGTTGTCTGTGGACATGCAGTACTCGATGGTCACAACCTGGTCGGAGACGCCGTCGCCGTCCTTGTCGGTGATGTAGCCCTTCTCCAGAGCCTCGTTGAAGGCCTCGGTGAACAGCTCCTTGGCGGCCTCGGGATCGTAGCCGGTGATGGAAGCAACGGCCTCATCCAGGGAAGCGTACTTGCTGGTGTCTACGGAGTAGAAGTCGCACAGGACCTGCTTGGCCTGCTCGGAGCTGCGGTAGGTGTCGCCGGTCTCGGGGTTGTAGATATAGGTGTTGCCGATGATGCCGTAGCCGCCGGAACGGGCGGGAGAAATGGTGCTGGCGAACAGCTCTTTGTCGTAGGTGACGGCGACAGCCTTCCGGAAGGAAGTCAGCGTCATGGTCTGCAGGTCCTTTGCGGTGGCGTCAAAGTCAGCGGCGGCCTCACGCTCATCCAGAACGCTCTTGTTGCCGTTCAGAATCAGGAAGAACAGGGTCTCCTTGGGGGTGCGGTGGCAGAACTCGGAGTTGCGGTAGGTGGCGAAGTCGTCAGCGGTCAGGCCGTAGCCCATCAGCTCGCCCTTCAGGAACATCATCTTGTTCGTGGATGCCTCTTCGATCTGCTGGCAGTCGATAGCGGTGGTCTGGTACATGGGATAGGTCTGGCCGTCGGTGGGGTCAACATAGACGTGCTTGCCGTCGCTCCAGCCGTACCAGTTCTCGTTCTTCTCCAGGCGCAGAGCCTTGCCGGACTGGAAGGAGACCAGCTTGTAGGGGCCATAGGAGCAGGTGGTCTCCACGCTGGTGTCATAGGTGGAGGTCTTCTGGTCCTTGTTCTGGCACTCGTCGTACAGGTCGGTCTTGACCAGCCAGTTGGAGGTCAGGGAGTACAGCAGGTTGAAGCCGGCCAGGCTCTTGGACAGAACCATGGTGATCTGGTAGTCGCCGGACTTGCACAGGCCAACGTTCTCGAAGGGAACCTCAGCCCACTCCTCAGCGTAGACCAGGTATCCAGGCAGGGTGGAGCCGTCGGTCTCGCCCCAGGCTTCGTTGCCGGTGACCAGAGTGGTCAGGGCGTCCAGGGTCTCGTCGGTCAGGGGGACAACGCCGTCAGCGGTCTCGTTGGCGGTCAGGGTCTCGTACTTGGAAACATCGAAGTACTGGTCGCCGTAGTTGTCAACGTAGTCCTTCAGGATTTCGCCGCCCAGCTGCTCACAGCCAACGCTCAGAGCGACATAGACCTTCTTGCCGTTGGTGTCCACATACTGGCCGTCCTCACCCTTGGTCAGGTCGGCGATGGCGTCGGCGTTGGCCTCATAGGTGGTGGTGCCGCCCTTGGCGTAGCTCTCGGCGTTGGCAATGCACAGGCTCTGCGCATAGTAGTCGGAAGCACGGTAGTTCAGCATTTCCGGATCCAGCAGACGCTTCATGGATTCCACATAGTCGTCAGCGGTGATGGGGGTGCCGTCCTCCCAGCAGGCATCGGGGTTCAGGTCGATGGTGTAGGCGTAACCGGCGGTTGCGCTCTCGGGAATGCCAAACTCGGGATGATCCTTCTTGACCTGCTCGGTCACATCCACAGGCTCGCTGGCGGCCATCTCAGGCACGAACTTGTAGCTGGTAAAGGGGGCCTTCACGTTGCCCTCGGTGTCCTCAACGGGATTCAGCTCGTCGTTGAAGATGAAGGTGTAGAAGCCGACCTCAATGAGCTCCTTCAGATAGGCATCGTCATTGATCTGGTAGGTATGGGGGTTCCAGTTGGCAGCCAGCAGAGGAACGGAATCCTTATAGGTATAAGTTGCGTCTTCCGCTGCAGCGGTTGCTTCGGTAGCGGCAGTGGTCGCGGTGGTCTCGGTGCCCTTGTTGGAGCAGCCGGCGAACACGGAAACGACCATCAGCACAGCCAGAAGCAGTGCAAGTGTTCTTTTCATTTCATTACCTCCAATAAAATTTCTATAAAAACGGATGTCTCCGTATCATAGATACTGCCCTTGCTTTCCCTTTGCAGGATGTCCTTGAAAAAATTTCATTTTTCTCACGGACATTTGTACTTTTCGGAAAAGCATCTCTATTTTACCACAGATATAACAATATTTCAATCCATTTTTTACAAATTGGTTATATTTTACTTTTTGTTTGTCTACATTCGGAATACACTCCACCATATAGTACACAAAGCGGCTATATTTGTGCGCATTTATCCTGTGCCTTGTAAACATTTCTCCGGTCCGCGTCTTTCTCCTGCGGAAATGCGCTTCCCCTTCACGTACCCGGATGTGTATTTGACTGGAATACATCCATGCTGCCCTACAATTTTTCCCGGGTTGGGATGCATTTTCCCGCCATTCCTGAAGCGCGCTCGCTCCCGCGATACCTTCCGTACAAAGTTGAAGGGCCTGCCGCCCGCAGAATGCAGGCAGCAGACCCCTTTGCTATTGATACGATTTCTTCCGGGCCGTCCTTGCCCAGGTGCCCGTCAGGCGGCTTTACAGCATTGGCGGCGTCCATTCGCCGCCGGAACCGCTGCCGGAACTGCCGCCGGAACCGCCGGAGTCCCCTCCGCTGGGCGCAGCAATGATAGGGGTAGTGCGGACCGTTTCCGCTGTCACATAGCCAAGCTCTTCCCCGGCCTGCACCAGCAGCACATTCTCCGCCTCCCACAAAACCTTCACAGGCGAATTTGTATAGAGTTTTTTCATTGCCGTGCCCCGGAGCCGGATATTATCAAAGAGCTGGCAGTTGTAGCCTGCATATCCGTCCCAGGCTTCGAATGCGTCCTCCCCCTGTTTCCGGATCCACTGCTCCGGCACATAGGCTGCCCCCTTTTCTTTGCCAAGGTATACCGTGGCATAGCCTTCCAGGTCAGGTGCGAAGCCTTCCTCTGCAATGAGGTCCAATTCCGTGCCCCGCGGCAAGAACGTCAGCACCAGCTCCGCGCCGTCAGCCTTGATCACGGCATCGCCGGTCCAGCGCACATCGGCCAGCAGGGAAAGCCTGCCTGGAACCATCAGCGTGATATCCCCGCCGTCCTGGCCGCCTCCGCCGCCGGAGCTGCCAGAGCCGCCGGAGCTTCCGCCATCCGCAGGGGACGAATTGCCGCCGCCACCGATCCCCGTCATATAGCGGCTGACCTTTGTCTTGGATACAAATCCCGTGGTCCCGTCCTCAAACGCCACCAGATAGCAGCCATCCAGCTCCTCCAATACATTGAGTTTGGTATTTGTAGGCAGAGTCTCTGCCTGCCCTGTCAGGAAGTAATTGGCGAAGCACTGGGCATTGTACATGGAATACCCTGTCCACTGGGCATAGTCCTCTTCATTTGCCATCTGCAGGAGCTGCTTTTCCACGCTTCCCTCCTGCTCTCCGGCCTTCACCCAGGCGTGGGTCTCGTCGATCCAGCTGAGGACCTCGACCCGGTCTCCCCTGTGCAGCAGCGACAGCACCTCCGGCACGCCTTCCCCCTGGACCCAGGCGCTCTCCAGCTTGGGCTCGTTTTCCGGCACCGTTGTCTCGGCCTCCGTGGTCTCGGGAGCCACTGTCTCAGGAAGCGCTGCCGTTGTCCCGGGCTCCGGCTGCTTTTGACCGCAGCCGGACATGAATAACATCATAAGCAGCAATAGATATGCGATCCCTTTTTTCATGCGATTTTACCCCTTGTATTCACCGTCGTATTCACTGCCGTAGACATAGTGGATAATCTCCCACACATAGTCATAGGCCGCCGTACCCGGCCGGAAGCTGTTCCGGTTCTGGTATGCCACATAGCCGATGCTGCGGTATACCATTCCGCCGTAGAGCGTATAGCTGGTTCCCGCAGCGTCCTGCAGGATGATATAGGGCCGCATGGCAATGTCCTCCTTGCAGTCCTCATCGGAAAAGCCAACCAGGACATTGGTATACTGCACCAGGCTGCCGGCATAAGCAAACACCGGGTCCGCCACGCCCCGCTTATAGGCGTAATTGGATTTTCCGTTCTGCAGCGTAAGGTCCCCGCCGCCAATCGCGCTTGCCCGTGCCAGCACGGTTCCATACTCCACCAGAGTCAGCCCATACACGCCTTCCTTGATCAGCGCGCTTTTCAGAGCGCCGTCCACCGAGGTGATCATCCGGATTCCCTTATTGCCGGTGAGCCGGATCGATGTACCGGCATAGCGGAGAAGGTTGTCAAAGGCGGACAGGCGCTCTACCTGAACGGCTGCACCGTTCCTTGTCAAACGATAGCACCGCATTCCGGTGGGGTATCTGCCGTGGGCATCCGCTGCATCGTTGTAGCTGTATGCCGTCAGAAGATAGGACTCTGCCACAGGCAGGTCCACATAGGCATTCCCTTCCCCATCCTTCTGAATCGGATAGGCCACGCCGTCCAGCGTTACCTGGCTCTCCCCCTCCAGTTCTGTACCGGTGATATTCAGAGCGCTGCCTGTATATGGCACATTCCGCTCCTCAAAGGCCGTGCAGCGGGAACAGGTTCGTCTTTCCTTCCCCGCTTTTCCGGGTGCAGGCTCCTGCGTCCTCGTCCAGCTGCCAAAGGCATGGCCCTGTGCCTTCACAGTCTGTTCCGGCACACTGGTTTCCTGAGTTCCCTCGGCATCCGCATAGATCTTGCCGCAGGTCTTGCATGTATAGTAAGCACGGTTGCCGTCCTCTGTGCAGGTTGCTTCCCTGGCCTCCGTTTTTTCCATGGAATGGCCCATGGCAGGAATCGTCTGCTGGGCTACCAGCACTTCTTGGCAAACAGAGCAGTGGCTGCCTTCCGTCTTGCCCGGCTTCGTACAGGTCGGGGCCACCGCCTGGTCAACCACTTCCTTATGGCCACTGGCGGGAATTGCCTTTTGCGCCACCAGCACTTCTTGGCAGACAGAGCAATGCTTACCTTCGGTCAGGCCCGGCTTCGTGCAGGTCGGCTCCACTGCCGGGTCAATTACCACCTTGTGCCCCTCGGCGGGGATTGTTTCCTTCTCTGCAGTTGTGGGCTGGCTGCAGTCCGCATCCTTGAACGCTCTGTTGCAGCGGGCGCAGACATAATATTCATGGTTACCGGGTTCTGTATGGGTAGGTTCCTTGGCCTCCACCTTTTCTGGGGAGTGTCCCAGCGCCGGAACGGAAACCTTGTCCAGTGTGGTGGTTACCGTTCCCTCCGCATTGGCGAAGAGCACCCCGCAGGAGCTGCATTTCCAGTATTCCCGATTGCCCACTTCCTCACAGGTTGCCTGCTTCTCCGAAACCGGGACGATACTGTGCGCCTTCTTCGGCGTTTTCTGCCGGACTGTAAAAACATACTGGCACTTCGAGCAGTGTTTACCCTCTGTCAGTCCGGTGCTGGTACAGGTGGCCTCCACTGCCGGGTCGACAACAATTGTATGCTTGGTGCTGTCCCCGGGCAGAGGCTGGAAGGTCAGCTTGACATCGGCTCTATTGGCCTGCACAAGTGTGTGCACCTTAGAGCACGTGTAGCCATATACGGTAACGTTCATCTGTCTGGAGAAACCTGAGTTAAACGGATGTCCAGAATTGTCATTATCCAGGAAATAGAATTGGACGTTGGGGTCCGTGAACCGCACTTCGGTCAGCTTGTAGCAGCCTTCAAAGAAAAAGGGACCAACATAGCTGCATTCCACTGTTGCTTTTGTCAAATTGGGGCATTGTCTGAACATACCGTAGCCGCAGCCTTCCCCGTAGAGGCTCTTATCCAGCTTTACCGTGCCGGGAACAGTGACCTCGGTCAATCCGTCGCATCTCGCAAAGACGGAGTCGCCAGGTACGATCACCCGATTTCCGAACTGTATCTCGTTCAGAGCATCACAATCGGCAAAACAATAGTCCCCAAGAACAAGCGGTGCATCCGTCGATCCGGTTTCCTTCGCACAGAAAACGACCTTTTGCACGCCCGTAATCCGAAAGGCATTTTTCCCAATTTTCGTAACATTCGCCCCAACGCGAACCTCTTTTATTCTACTGCCGTACTGCCAATACCATGGGGCATCGCTGACGCTGCTGTAATCCCGCATTGCACCGCTGCCGGTAATTTTCAGCACGCCATCCTCCATCAGGGACCATCTCAGATCATCTCCGCAGCTCCCCGCTGCGATGCGTTGATACTGCATCTCGAAGTAAAGCGTCGCATCCAGAAGTGCGCTGTTGCTGCCTGCATAATTGTCAACATACATCCCTTCCCACTGTGCCTCTGTTCCGCCGTAGTACACGGTTTTCAGAACAGGGCAATTATAAAAGGCATACATGTCAACACTCGTTACACTGGCTGGAATTGTAATCTTGGTCAACTGGGTACAATACCAGAATGTGTTGCTTTGAATGCTTGTTATGCCTTGAGGGATTTCCACTTCACGCAGAGCGCAGTTGGAAAACGCCCCGCTGCCAATGCTGCTCACAGTATCCGGTATCGTGATATCCGTCATGCAATAGCATCCGGCAAATGCATCATTTCCTATATTTTGAACACCCGAGCCGAGAACCACCTTTTTTATCTGGTAGGCATATCCAAACCAGGGTGCCGTATTTTTTTCACCGTACGATGTGTTATAATCGGGAATTCTTCCGGTTCCGGAGATCGTCAGCACTTCGTCGTTGCCGATCGTCCATGTCAAATTATCCCCACACTTTCCGGTAAAAACACCGGTGCTGTGGATCTTCACGTTGTCCCCAAGGCCTGTAAAATCGGTTGTAATATTCTTCCAGCTGGCATCCGTTCCGCCATAGTAAATATCCGTCAGCTTCTCGCAGGCATCAAAGACACCATTACCAATTCTTGTCACACTTTGGGGAATCGTAATACTTTTCATGGACTTGCAGGCAAGAAAGCAATACGCATTCAATTCCCTCATACTGTCCGGAATGGAAATGCTGGTCACATTTATGCAATCCTCAAATGCGTGTTGGCTGATGGAGGTTACGCCTTCAGAAATAGTAATCTTCTTGATTTGCGCGCACTGGCTATACCACGGTGCGAACCCAGAGAAATCCTCCATCCATCCGGTTCCCGAAATCGTCAGCGTTCCGTTGCTTAGTTTCCAGGTCAAGCCTTCTCCGCAGCTGTTGGAATTGGCGGCAAACAGCTCTATTTCCTCCGCTTCGTCCGTTTGCTCCAAAATCAGGTTGATTTCTATGGGCTCATTCCGCTCTGACTCCACGGTGAAGCTGCCCGCAGCAGTCTCATATCCTTCCGCTGCCGCAAGGTAGCTGTATTCCCCCGGCAGGAGCAGATAGCTCCCCGCCTCCTCCGGTTCGATCATCTGGTCTGCATCGCCGTCTGCCGGGAATACCTCCAGGATCATGTCCTCCGGCGTGCAGTGGAACGCCACCCGGATCGGCTGCGGTGCAGCTTCCGCCCCACTTTCACCCGCAGGCTCCTCTTCTTTCACATTTTCTCCATTGGCGTCAGGGGTCTCTTCGGATTTCTCCGCCCCTGCCGGCTCTGGAATCTCCGCAATGCTCGGATCATCTACGGGTTCCTCATAAACAGTCTCTTCTGCCAGCGCCCCGGCAGGGTCCGGATCCCCCACAGCGTCCAGATCTTCTGTAGGTTCATCATAGACGATCTCTTCTGTAGGCTCCCCGGCAGAATCCGGATCTACTGGAAATCCCTCTGCCCACGCGGGAACAAGCATCTGGGCCGTCAATGCAGCGGCCATGAACAACGCGAAAAGCTTTCTCATAGTTCTGCTCCTTTTTCTCATAGTGATGCTATGATATACCTTTCCGCGCCGCAAAACAATATGCTCGGTGCATACCCTTTCCGTTTTGTCACGAATCCACGAAGCCGCATTTCTTTTTTACACAGATATTACAAAAGGAACCGCCGCTGCAAGCAATCACAGCGGTGGTTCCTATGAAACCGTCTTTTACTTTTCTTTCAGCAGGTCTGCCAGGGTGATTCCCTCAAAGAAATCATCGATCATGGCATCCAGCTTATCCCACATGGGCCTTGTCTCGCAGCAGGAACTGCGGGCGCAGGCAGAGGGCCCCTCAGCAGTGCAGGATACGGCAGAAAGGCCGCCCTCTGTAAGCTTAAGGATGCTGCCCACGGTGTATTTTTCCGGAGGCCGGTTCAGGCGGTAGCCGCCGCCTTTGCCGTGGACCGCGTCCACCAGGCCGCCCTTGGAAAGGATGGTCATAATGGACTCCAGATACTTCAAGGAGATCTCCTCCTGCTCAGCAACTTCTTTAATAGGGATGTAGTCTTCCTCGCCCCGCTGTGCCAGAGCTACCATCACCCGCAGGGCATAGCGTCCTTTGGTCGATACAATCATAGGCTTACTCGCAATGCTCGCAGTGTTCGCAGTCCGGGAAGTCCTTCTCGTCGTAGGGAAGGCCTGCGCGATCGTAGTAGTCCTTCAGTGCGTTCTTGATGGCTTCCTCGGCCAGGACAGAGCAGTGCAGCTTGTGGGCGGGCAGACCGTCCAGGGCTTCGGCCACGGCCTTATTGGTCAGGCGCATGGCATCGTGAATGGACTTGCCCTTGATCATCTCGGTGGCCATGGAGGAGGAGGCAATGGCGCTGCCGCAGCCGAAGGTCTCGAACTTCACGTCCTTGATGATGTCATCCTCGATTTTCAGGTAGATCTTCATGATGTCGCCGCACTTGGCGTTGCCGACCTCACCAACGCCATTGGCATCCTCAATTACGCCAACATTGCGGGGGTGGGTGAAGTGATCCATAACTTTTTCACTGTAAAGTGCCATTTTTCGTTTCCTCCAAATTACAGAATATAGGTTCTCTTACCGGTCTGCAGGTCTCTCCACACGGGGGACATCCCGCGCAGATACTCCACAACCTCAGGAACGCATTTCAGGATATAATCCATTTCCTCCATGGTGTTCCATTCGCACAGGCTCAGGCGCAGGGAACCGTGGGCCACATCGTGCACCCGGCCAATGGCCAGCAGCACATGGCTGGGGTCCAGAGAGCCGGAGGTGCAGGCAGAGCCGGAAGAAGCGCAGATGCCCTTCTGGTCCAGAAGCAGCAGCAGGCTCTCGCCCTCAATGCCCTCGAAGCAGAAGCTCACATTGCCGGGCAGCCGATGAACCAGGTCACCGTTGACGGCGCTGTGGGGAATCTTGCTCAGGCCTTCGATCAGCTTGTCCCGCATGGCGGAAACCTTAGCGGCATTCTCATCGATATGGTCGCAGGCCTCCTTCAAGGCAGCAGCCATACCGCAGATGGCAGGGATATTCTCCGTACCGGCCCGCTTGCCCCGCTCCTGGGCGCCGCCCTCGATGATGTTCACCAGAGGGAAGCCCTTGCGGACATACAGCGCACCCACGCCCTTGGGGCCATGGAACTTGTGGCCGGAAAGGCTCAGCATATCGATGTTCTCTTCCTTCACATTGATGTGCAGGTGACCGGCAGCCTGAACGGCATCGGTGTGGAAGGGCACACCGGCCTCCTTGCAGATGGCGCCGATCTCGGCAATGGGCAGGATGGAGCCGATCTCATTGTTGGCATACATGGTGGTCACCAGGCAGGTATCCGGCCGAATGGCATCCTTCACCTGCTGGGCGGTGATATTGTGGCCCTGGTGCACATCCAGCAGCTCGATTTCAAAACCTTCCTTTTCCAGCTTCTTCAGGGTGTGCAGCACGGCATGGTGCTCAAAAGCGGTGGAAATAATGTGCTTCTTGCCCTTCTTCTCTCCCAGACGGGCAGCGGAGATGATGGCCTGGTTGTCGGCTTCGGAGCCGCCGGACGTGAAAATGATCTCCCGGGGCTCACAGCCCAGGCACTGCGCCACGGTTTCCCGGGCGGCGTCCAGGGCTTCCTTAGCCCGTTGGCCCACGGAGTGCAGGCTGGAGGGGTTGCCGTAAACGGTGGTCATATAAGGCAGCATGGCGTCAATGGACGTCTGGCTCATTTTGGTAGTAGCCGCATTGTCTGCGTAAACTTGCATGGAAAAACCTCCTATGGTTTGCGGGATCCCGGTTTCCCGGAGTTTCCCTAGTATCACTGTAGGGAGCATACCACATTTTGCCTACCTTGTCAATAGGTAGATGCAATCTTATAAAAAAGTCTGTATTCTTTGGGCCGTTTTCTCCAGCCCCTGCCGATCCGCCTCGGCAAACCGTCCAATATAAGGGCTGTCCAAATCCAGCACTCCCCAGAGTGCACCGTCCTTATACAGCGGCACCACGATTTCGGAATTGGAAGCACTGTCGCAGGCGATATGCCCCGGGAAATCATGGACGTTTTCCACCAATTGGGTTCTCCCCTGCTCCGCCGCCGTGCCGCAGACACCCCGTCCCAAAGGAATGCGGATGCAGGCCGTCTTTCCCTGGAAGGGCCCCAGCACCAGCGCCCCATCCGTCAGAATATAAAAGCCCGCCCAGTTCAGCCCCTCCATCCGCTCCCAGAGCAGGGCTGCCGTATTGGCAAGATTGGCAATCACGTAGGGCACGCCCTCGGTAAGCGCCGAAAGGTCCCGGCACAGGGCATCAAAGTCCGTTTCAAATTTCATAAATTTTTCCCGCCTTTCTCATTTGCTTCCTATTTTAGCGAAAATAGCGGCTGTAATCAAGAAAAATCTGAGAATGCGGCCAGACCGTTCCAGATTTCTCGACTTTTTCAGCGGTTACATTCCGCTCTCCGCGGCATAGTAAGAAGGCAACGAGAAAGGAGGGATTTTATGAAACGAAAGCTTGCAATTTTTATTCTTTTGATATGGATGCTGCCTGTATGCGCCCGGGCAGCGGACTATCTGGTACCCGTCGGCACACTGGTAGGCCTGCAGCTGCGCACGGATACCATCACCGTGGCCGCCTTTGACGAAGCCTCCGGCTCGGCCGCCCGGGATGCAGGCCTGAAAATCGGCGACTGCATCACCGCCGTCAACGGGACCCCCGCCCAGAGCATCGACCAGATCAAGGACCTTCTGCAAAAATGCACCGCACCCGTGGTCCTCAGCGTCACCCGGGGCAGCCGCAGGCTGACCCTGCACCTGACGCCCCGGCAGACGGAAAGCGGGGCGGTGCTGGGCGTGTACCTGCGCCAGGGGATTTCCGGAATTGGCACCGTCACCTGGTACGACCCGGAGACGAAGCAATTCGCCGCCCTGGGCCATGGCGTCAGCACCGGCAAGGAGGGGCTTTTCCGGCTGGTTTCCGGAGAAATCTACCCCGCAGAGGTCTATTCCGTCCAAAAGGGAAAATCCGGCCAGCCGGGCCTGCTCAAGGGTCAGGCGCTCTCCCACGCCCCCATCGGTGCGCTCAGCGCCAACACGCCCCGGGGGATTTTCGGGACAACCAGCACCGGCTTCTCCGGCTCCGCCGTCCCCGTCGGGCAATGGGATGCCCTGCATACCGGCCCCGCCACCATTCTCGCCACCGTCCGCCAGGGCCCGCCGCAGGAGTATTCTGTGGAAATTCTGAAAATATATCCCAAAGACCGCACAACCCACAGAAATTTTCTTCTGAAAGTCACAGACCCGTCCCTGATAAATCAAACCGGCGGAATCGTACAGGGAATGTCAGGTTCGCCAATCTTGCAGGACGGCAAACTCATCGGCGCTGTAACCCATGTTTTGGTAAATGATCCAACTTGTGGATACGGGATTTTTATTGAGAATATGCTCCAGGCGGCTGGGTAAAATAGTCGGCGCTCCCGGGCTGATTTCCGGGAGCGCCTGTTCAATAAACTGGAAGTTGTGTTATGTTGGCTATATGCTTCGCATTGACTGCTGGGAAGCCGAAAAGGATTAAAAACCATACCCGGATCAGACTGTGCATTGACTTCACTTGCAGTCGATGAACCACTTGAATATGCGAGATGATATCTTGAGGGCAATTTACAGATGTGGGTAGATACAGAAGATTCATTAGAGTTATAAAATGCAAGCAGCCTGTATGCTTCATTACACACAGGCTGCTTAATCAAATTTATTATAATTGATGAAAAATCGGTTGCATTTTGTCAAAAGTACAAAACTTTTTGAAACCAAGTGCTTTTAATTCCTGTTATGATACTGAGGATATCCCAGCAATACTTGCTATCCCTGATACCTTATTCTTTCTACCAGCGTTTCCTTTTTCAGATTACTGCTTAAAACACAGGAAAGCACAATTTGTAGAATACCAACCAGAAGAATCATAACAAGAATCGGGATAAGAGGAACGTGATAAACGTTCATTCCAAAAATCCCATTATGCTTCGCATAGGAAAACAGTGCATAGCCAAGGGGCAGACCGGCAGCAAGTGCGACGCAGATGGTGCCAACCGTAAAAATCAAGCCCTGTATTTGTAAGCTCAGATTCAACTGCTTATTGGTCATGCCTACCGCTTGCAGCACACCGTATTCCTGCTTCTTCGTGGTGATATTGATGATCATGGTGTTTGCCAGATTCATAAACCCAATGAGACCGACAATTGCCATGAACAGATAGCAGCCAAGCTTCATCATACGGCTTGCGTATTCTGCAGATTGTAACTGTGCATGATAGGTATCCATTTTTATATGCGAAGTATTAGAAATCAAAGTATTCAGACTCTGTTCCACAGATGCAACATCTTTTTTATCACAGTCCACCCACAGATAGCCATAGGCTGTTCCCCTCGGATTCATGGAACGGTATACACCTTCCGGAATGACAAGATAAGTGTCCGCGCTTACAAAGGATCCTGCAATCTTTCCCTGATAGGTATAGGTTTCACTTCCATTCTCAAAGTCAAATGCAATGGATTCACCCGGAGCATATCCATCTTGTTCCATCCACGTCGACCAGCCAAAGAAAATTTCACCATTCTTTACCGCCTGATCATAGTCCATAGAGCCAATATCCCCGTCTTGGCGCATAAAATCAAAATCATTTTTACTCACAATATCAGCCGGAAATCTTGTTCCGTTCAGATTTACAGAGACAATCTCTCTCGTCATGACATCTGTCACTCCTGGAATGCTTTTGATTTCTTCAATCATTGAATCATTCAGTGGGTTGTTCTGTAGGATTGTGTCCAGATTATTCTCCGAATAGGCTTCATCATAATTCTGGGAATAATCCAGCTGCAACTCAAATTGTCCATGGTTGATTGCAATCCGCGCCTCGTGCTCCGTGTCAATATTCCCAACATAATTAGAGATAATTACAAACAATACACAGGAAAGCCCCATGGTAAGAATCGTAGCAATGGTTCTTTTCGGATTGCCTGTCACATTTGCCATTGCCATGGAGAAAACGGTGACATCTTTTCTGCCTTTTCGTCTGCCCTGTTTTTGCGTTTTGGAGCCGTCAAGATACCGTGTCGCTTCGATGGGTGAAATCCGGGAAACAATTTTCATGGGTTTGCGCAGAGCCAAAACGACCGTAAGAAACGATACAAAAATGCAGATGAGCATAATTGTCAGTGAAAACAGAGGCACCTGATGGTTCTTGATTCCGGACGATACCAGATTTCCCTGCTCCACCAGCCAGTTGAAGCTGACTTTTGCAATCAGGAAACCAAACAGCAGCCCCAGCGGTATCGAAGGAACCGCCAGAAGAATGCCCTCACGAAAGATCAACTGCTTCATCTGCTTTCTGGTTGCACCCAGCGCCTTGATTTTTCCGTACTCCTGAACCTTCTGGGCGATCCCGACCTGGAAGATATTATAAATGACCACAACGGAAAACAGCACGATTCCGAGGATCAGGGTTCCACAAACCACAATCATTTCATAGCTCGGCTGCAATACCCACTGCAGGTAGAGGTCATTGATGATCACGTTTTTCTGGTCAATGCCGCAGGAATCCGCGATTTCTTTTATAACAGGCGCAACATTATTCATAGATACATTTGCAGAATCGCTCAAGGTAAAATAGATATTATATTGC
>OLZC01000021.1_pt1 | contig 89172 bp, 85 predicted proteins | sample 1644391 | NCBI WGS metagenome assembly OLZC01 (sample SAMEA103958140, study PRJEB25191) | human gut metagenome | biome: human-associated habitat [ENVO:00009003]; feature: intestine environment [ENVO:2100002]; material: feces | place: Germany | collected 2013/2015
ACGAAATAAATCGCCTCGGTGCTTAGATATTACGTCGATTTATGGGATTTTATAGATTAAAAGTCCCGGCTGACCGGGACTTTTATCGTGATATTGAGAGAGGCTGCAAGAGCCTTATATTGTTACCGGCGGTATTTGATGACCGAGTCGGAAGTCTTCAGAATGTAGAGCCCGTCGGGAAGCTGGCTGAGGGCAGCCGGAGACATTTCGGCAATCCTGATACCGGCGAGGTTATACACTGTCACGCTTTCGCGGGAATCGCCTGCGATTGAGCTGATTCCGCTGGTTTTCTTGAAAATGGCCTTGAAAGTTACGCCGTCGGCAATGTCGTCTCTGACAGCTGTGTAAGATGTGCCTGCATCCTTGTCTGAGTCAGACGCGTTTACGACATTGACAAATTCCCAGCCCTCCTCGGCTACGGGTTTGAAGGTGACGGTGGCGCCGAGAGGCAGCATGACAGTCGGGAGATCTTCTCCGTCGTAGCTGAGCAGCAGCGTTCCGGCCTTTACTCCGTCGACAAGAGTTTCTTCGGTCTCTACTTTGACAATGGCGGCGCTCCAGTCGATGGCTACGGTTGCAGCTGCCTCGCTGACAACGATTGTGTAGGTATAGCCGGTTTCGGTAACGCTGGCGCCGGTTGCTGTAAGGCTGTTGATTGTTGCAGTTTCGGCAGGAGCGACGGTGATTGTCGAACCTATTTCTGCGTCAACTGCGGCGGAGTTGCCCTGAAGCTCTACCGTTTCGCCGTCGACGGTCACGATGACACCGGAGAAATCGGCTGCGGTAGTGGTGAAACTTACCGTGGCATCGTTCACGTCGCCTTCGGGAATTATGTTTACGAAGTTTTTCCATATCTCAGCTTCTTTATAGGCTGCGACTGCTTCGGCAGGCACGTGAAGTTTCACTTCGGCGTAGAACTTTGTCTGAAGTTCATCGGTAAACTCCTTTGCTCCGAAGAAAAAGTCGGTGGAGAGTTCCTCAAGATGGTCATCGTTGGGCTCGAAAACCGGAGGCACGGTCGACATGCAGTAGACATCGGTCACCGACCATTCGGGAGTGTTGGTGGCCTGTTCGGGACTCCATACTGCCAGTGAGGCATGGCCAAGACGGCGCAACCCGGTGCCGAGACGGATCTCCGTAACCTTGTCGGCTCCCTGGAAAGCGTCGGCGTGGATCCATTCGACAGAGTTCGGGCAAATGACTTTGTCGTAGCCGTAGCAGGCTGCAAATGATTGTTTCCCGACTTCCTCAACGCCTTCTTCGATCGTGAATCCGGTCAGGGCGCGGCAATAGAGAAACGCGCTGTTGGGAATAACCTTGACCGAGCCGGGCCAGGTGAATGTGGTGAAGCCGGTTCTCATGAAGGCGGCTCTCTCGATCTGCTCCATGCTTGACGGCAGCTCAAGAGCGGTCAGCGCCGCGCAGTCTTCAAAGACGCGTTCGCCCATTTTTTTGACTCCGTTGGCGATGGTGACTTTGTCGAGAGCCGAGCATCCCGAGAATGTGGCTGTAGGAATGGTTTCTATTTTCGAACCGATGCTGACCTCTTTCAGGGAGGTGCATCCGGCAAAGACGAAGCCGTCGAACCCTGTGACGGTATATTCGTAGCCGAGTTCCTCAAGCGACTCAGGAAGAGTGATCTTGGTTAGATTCGTGCAGTCCTTAAAGGCACCGTAACCTATGCGTTTGAGCCCTTCGGCAAAGTTGACGGTGTTGAATTTTGCTTTCCAGAACGCATAGACGCCGATGTCTTCGAGAGTGGCGGGGAAGGTGATGCTGTTGAGGTTGGCGTTATAGAATGTCTGCCGGTAGATGCCGGTAACGGTATAGCTGATGCCGGTGTCTTCGTCGGTGACGCTGGCCGGTATCTCAAGGTCTTTGTTGTCGCCGGGCCAGTATTTGTCGACGACTACCGAGGTCTGGTCGTCCTGAATCGAATATCTCAGGTCGCCCACGGTGAAATAGTCGGCTTTCGCCTGCGGGGCGAAAAGCGCGCACATCAGAATTGGCAAAAAGATGTGTCTGATTTTAATCATAATTCTGAGTTTAAAACGGTTTTAAAATATTAGCTATGTCAAACGCAAAATTATGATGTAAAAATCAAAGAATGATTGATATTTTTCAATCGCGCCGGTTTTTTATCGATTTTTTTAGCCGACAGAGGTATTCCGGCGCAATACCTAAATATGAAGCGATATATTTTTGTCTGACCTTTTCAAATATTTCAGGACGGATGCTGATAAACGAGACGAGTTTTTCTTTTGCCGCACCCTGATTTATTCCGGAATTCTTCAGCTCCTGATAATATAGCTCTTCGTATGCCAGGTGAAGGATCCACAGCGAAAAATCGTGATTGGTGCGGAGCTGCTCCCTGTAGAGGGCGCTCGGAATCCGCATGACGGTTGACGGGCAGCAAGCCTCAAACCGCAGATATGATGGTTTCCCTTTGATGAACGAGTGCTTCGAAAAAAATACGGTTCCGGGAGTGGCGAAAGCAACAGTGCGCTCTCTTTCGCCGTCGATGTCGGTTGCGCGGATAATTCCGCTCTTGACGATATACAGGCTCCTGTCGATGCTGCCGACCTCAATTACAGGCTCTTTCTCTTTGTATTCCAAGCTTATGGCTGCCGCCAAAAGAGCGTCAAGCGTGGAGTCGGACGGCACATATTCGCACTCTTTTTTAAGCATTTCTTTGAGATTGTTCATTTCGGTGGCGGTGCTTATTGTTTTTACGATTTCAAATATCGAATTTTTTTGCCAAACTACCAAAATATATTTATGTGGTATCTGTAGCCCTCTGCCGAAATAGTCCTGAAAGACAATAGAGGAAGTTGCCGACCTGACATTGCGCGCGGAAGTCAGTGGTTTAACACAATTTAACATTATTTAACGCACTAACATCGGCTATTTCAGCTTCGTGAGGGTGCGGATATGCGGTGGTTTGCGAAATTTTTACGACCTTTGCCGTCGGTTTTGTACGCCTTCCGAGGCGCTTGCACAACACGGTGATTCTGCAGCAGTTGCGGCTTCGGCCGTCAAAACTTTGGAATACAGGGATTTTGCATCCCGTGATTCTGCAATGTCGATGTCTGCTCCTGTAAGGGGGTCAGCAGTCGGCAATTTCTGTGTGGATTGCTATGCTTTTGTGCTGTAACCATGTAACTATTAACCTATTATTAACCTATAAGATCAGCAAATGGCAAAAGAATCAATGAAGGCCCGCGAGGTAAAGCGTGCCAAGCTGGTGAAGAAGTATGCTGCCAAGAAGGCCGCTCTCAAAGAGGCCGGTGACTACGATGCTCTTCAGCTGCTGCCCAAAAATGCCTCGTATGTACGCCTGCACAACCGCTGCCTGATCACCGGTCGTCCCAAAGGCTATATGCGCCAGTTCGGCATTTCGCGTATCCAGTTCCGCGAAATGGCTTCCGCAGGCCTTATCCCCGGTGTGAAGAAAGCCAGCTGGTAAGCCCCGGCAGAGGTTCCGCCGCGTTACAGGCGGCTCTGTCACGTTTTACGGCAAATTGGCGAATTGCTCCCCGGCTCTTCGGAGCCTCTCCGTGCTCAGCCATCGCGGCTGAGAGGCCCGCGCCGCCCCACGCACCGACGCGCGTCAGTCCCCCGGCCGGGGGAACAGCCCCGCAGGGCTCTTCGGCGAAGAACTCAGCGACGGCGACGAAGCCCGAGGCCGGCTGAAAACAACCAAGCGTGAGAGTGTTAAATATTGTCTGATGCCCCCGCGAGGGCGTCGCCTCCGCCCCGGCAAGGGGCCTGCGGCACCCCGGCAGCAGATCAATTTAAACTGAAAAATTTTAAACTTACAATGACAGACCCCATTGCAGACTATCTGACACGTCTGAGAAACGCCATCAAGGCCAACCACCGTGTGGTCGAGATTCCGGCAAGCAACCTCAAGAAGGAGATCACCAAGATCCTCTTCGATCAGGGTTACATCCTCAACTATAAGTTTATCGACGGCGAGAATCCCCAGGGAACCATCAAGATCGCCCTCAAATATGATCCCGTCGACAAAGTCAGCGCAATCAAGAGCCTTCAGCGCGTCTCGCGTCCGGGCCTGCGCCAGTATTGCGGCTACAAAGATATGCCCCGTGTGCTCAACGGCCTCGGCATCGCTATCCTGTCGACATCGCGCGGCGTCATGACCAATAAACAGGCTGCCCGCGAGCAGGTGGGCGGCGAAGTGCTCTGTTACGTATATTAACCCCTTGAACCGTTTACGAAAATGTCAAGAATAGGTAAAGCTCCCATTGCAATCCCGGCCGGTGTGACCGTAACCGTGGACAAAGACAACACAGTGACTGTCAAGGGCCCCAAAGGCACCCTTAGCCAGAAAGTAAATCCCGATCTGACAGTTGAAGTGGCCGACGGCCATCTCACCGTCAGCCGTCCCAGCGACGACCGCGAACACCGCGCCCAGCACGGCCTCTTCCGCGCTCTTCTCCACAATATGGTTGTCGGCGTCTCGACCGGCTACCGCAAGGAGATGGAACTCGTCGGCGTCGGCTACCGTGCATCGGCCAGCGGCCAGGTTCTGGAACTCTCGCTGGGCTACAGCCACGCCATCTACCTCAAGCTTCCCCCCGAGGTCAAGGTAGAGGCAAAGAGCGAGCGTAACAAAAACCCGCTCATCATTCTCGAGAGCGACGACAAGCAGCTTCTCGGACAGGTTTGCGCAAAGATCCGCTCGCTGCGCAAGCCCGAGCCCTACAAAGGAAAAGGTATCAAATTTGTCGGCGAGATCATCCGTCGCAAGAGCGGCAAGAGCGCATCTGCCAAATAACATTAAACCGTCAAAACCATGTTTTCTAAGATTCAACGTCGCAATAAAATCAAGACCCGCATCCGCGGTCGCATATCAGGCACCGCCGAGCGTCCGCGCATGACGGTTTTCCGCTCGAACAAACAGATCTACGTGCAGCTCGTCGACGACCTCGCCGGCAAGACCCTCTGCGCCGCCTCTTCGCGCGGCATCGCCGAGGGCGACAAGAGCGCCATCGCCGCCAAGGTAGGCGAAGAAATCGCCCGCAAGGCACAGGAGGCAGGTATCACAACCGTTGTCTTCGACCGTAACGGCTATCTCTTCCACGGACGTGTTAAATCACTCGCTGACGCAGCTCGCAAAGGCGGACTTAAATTCTAAAATCAATCATGGCAAATAAGAATAACAGAGTCAAATCGACCAACGACCTCGAGCTCAAAGACCGCCTGGTGGCCATCAACCGCGTCACCAAGGTAACCAAGGGCGGCCGCACCTTCACCTTCGCCGCCATCGTCGTTGTCGGCAATGAAAACGGCATCGTAGGCTGGGGCCTCGGAAAGGCCAATGAAGTCAGCGCCGCCATCGCCAAGGGCGTCGAGGCTGCCAAGAAGAACCTTATCAAAGTTCCCGTCCACAAAGGCACCATCCCCCACGAACAGGCTGCCAAGTTCGGCGGTTCGCGTATCATCCTCAAGCCCGCCAGCCATGGTACGGGAGTCAAGGCCGGTGGCGCCATGCGTGCCGTGCTCGAGAGCGTAGGTATCACCGACGTGCTCGCCAAGTCGAAAGGCTCGTCGAACCCCCACAACCTCGTCAAGGCTACTCTCGCCGCTCTTAGCGAAATGCGTTCGCCCGCAGAAATCGCCCATCAGCGCGGCATCAGCCTCGATAAAGTGTTCAACGGCTAATAAATTCCCTAACAACCACGTTCAATAAACAATGGCACAGATTAAGATCAAACAAATCAAGAGCCGCATCAACTGCCCCGCTGTCGAAAAGCGCACGCTCGATGCCCTCGGCCTCAAGAAAATGAATCACACGGTTGTCAAGGAAGACAATCCCTCGATCATGGGCATGGTGCGCCGTGTCCACCATCTGGTAGAGGTTACACCCGCGTGAGCAATAACCAATCGTCAACATTCAAAAAACGAAACGAAATGGACTTAAGCAATCTTCAACCCGCCGTTGGTGCGGTCAAGAATAAGAAGCGCATCGGCCGCGGCCCCGGTTCGGGCAAGGGCGGCACATCGACCCGCGGTCACAAGGGTGCGAAATCGCGTTCGGGCTACAGCCGCAAGATCGGCTTCGAGGGCGGTCAGATGCCTCTGCAGCGCCGTGTGCCGAAATTCGGCTTCAAGAATATCAACCGTGTAGAATACAAGGCTATCAACCTTGGTGACCTCGAGACAATAGCAGCCGCCAACAATCTCGACAAGATCGGCCCCGAAGAACTCCGCAAATTCGGCATTCTCAAAGGCCGCAAGCTCGTCAAGATTCTCGGCAACGGCTCGCTGACACGCAAGCTTGCCGTCGAGGCCAATGCTTTCTCGGCTGCCGCCGAGAAGGCCATAGTTGAAGCCGGTGGCACGGTAGCTAAAATTTAAAATTCATCATGAGATTTGTAGAAACCCTAAAAAATATCTGGACCATCGAGGAGCTCCGCAAGCGCCTTCTGGTTACCCTGCTGCTGGTACTTGTCTACCGCCTGGGTTGCTATGTCGTGCTTCCTGGCATCTCTCCTGAAGACCTCGATGCCCTGTCGAAGTTCACAAACCGCACAGGCCTGATGCAACTTCTCGACATGTTCTCGGGTGGCGCCTTCTCGCAGGCATCGATCTTTGCCCTCGGAATCATGCCCTACATCACGGCTTCGATTGTGATACAGCTGCTTGGCATGGTTCTTCCCTCGTTCCAGAAAATGCAGCGTGAGGGCGAAAGCGGCCGTCAGAAGCTCAACCAGTATACGCGCTATCTGACTGTCATCATCCTTCTGCTGCAAGGCCCGGCCTACCTGATCAACCTTCAGGTTCAGGCTGCCGGCGCCGGCCTCTCTTCCCACATGGGCTTCTGGACAACGGCCTATCTGACGGTTATCCTTGCCGCCGGCTCGATGTTCATCATGTGGCTGGGTGAGCGCATAACCGACCGCGGTGTCGGCAACGGCATCTCGTTCATCATCCTCGTGGGCATTATCGCCCGCCTTCCGGGGGCTCTCTTCTATGAGTTCACATCGCGTATGCCCGGAGCCGGCGGAAGCCAGGGCGGCCTGATAATGTTCGTCGTCGAGCTCATCCTTCTGTTCGCCGTCACCGTAGGCGCCGTGCTTCTGGTGCAGGGAACCCGCAAGGTGCCCGTGCAGTATGCCAAGCGCGTTGTCGGCAACCGTCAGTACGGCGGCGCCCGCCAGTATATTCCTCTGAAGGTCAACGCTGCCGGCGTTATGCCGATCATCTTCGCCCAGGCCATCATGTTCATCCCCATCACCGTAGCCGGTTTCGGGGGAGCATCCGACGCCTCGAGCGGATTCGTGGCAGCCTTCAGCGACATCAACGGATTCTGGTATAACCTCGTCTACTTCATCATGATTGTCGCCTTCACCTACTTCTACACCGCCGTCACAGTCCGCCCGACCCAGATGGCAGAAGACATGAAGCGCAACAACGGATTCATCCCCGGCGTCAAGCCCGGAAAGAAAACCGCTGATTATCTCGACTCGATCATGAGCCGTATAACTCTTCCCGGTTCGATATTCCTCGGCTTCGTGGCCATCATGCCCGCTTTCGCCCGTCTGTTCGGTATCAGCCAGAACTTCGCCCAGTTCTTCGGCGGCACCTCGCTGCTGATTCTCGTAGGCGTCGTTCTCGATACCCTCCAGCAGATCGAGAGCCATCTGATGATGCACCACTACGACGGTCTGATGAAGGACGGCAAGATCAAGGGCCGCACAACCGGCGGCGCCTATTGAGCCATTCATGATTCGATAACCGGTTTACAGACTATCGAACGCAAAGAATAATAATCTATAGCAAGGCAACGTGCCGGCTCCTTCCGCTTCGGCGGAAGGAGTGGCACGGCCTGTTTAGCTGAATGATAATTCTCAAGACCCCACAAGAAATCGAGAAGATGCGCGCTGCCTGCGCTCTGACATCGGCCACGCTCGGCGAAGTAGCCAAGTGGGTCGGGCCCGGCGTGACAACCCAGCATCTCGACACCATAGCCCGCGAGTTTATCCTTGACAACGGCGGCAGGCCCGCCTGCCTCGGCTATGGCGGTTTTCCGGGCACCCTCTGCATAGAGGTCAACGAGACTGTTGTCCACGGATTCCCGTCGGCGCGCACCCTGCGCGAAGGTGATGTCGTGGGCCTAGATCTTGTTGTCGAGCTTGACGGCTTCTGCGGCGACAGCTGCTATACGTTCCCTGTAGGCGAAATCGCCGACGACGTTCGCCGTCTGCTTGTCACTACCAAGGAGAGCCTCTATGTCGGCATCGAGGCGGCCCGCGCCGGTCACCGTATCGGCGACATCTCTAACGCCATACAGACATTCTGTGAGCGCGCCGGCTATACCGTTGTCCGCGAGATGTGCGGCCACGGAATCGGACGCAAGATGCACGAAGATCCCGAAGTGCCCAACTACGGACGCCGCGGCTGCGGCCCTCTTCTGCGCAACGGAATGTGTATAGCCATCGAGCCCATGATCAACATGGGGAGCCGCAATATCGTGATCGGCTCAGACGGCTGGGAGTGCCGCACACGCGACCGCAAGCCTTCGGCCCATTACGAGCACACTGTCGCCATCATCGACGGCGTTGCAGAACCTCTGACAACTTTCGAGCCGATCGCCGGAGTCTTGGGCGACCGATTCATCTGAACAGACCCAGTAACCTGCTAACTTTATCAGACATCACTAACCGAATGGCCAAACAAGCAGCAATAGAACAGGACGGAACAATCGTCGAAGCGCTCTCAAACGCCATGTTTCGCGTGGAACTCGAAAACGGCCACGAGATAACGGCCCATATTTCCGGGAAAATGCGCATGCATTACATAAAAATTCTTCCCGGCGACAAGGTGAGAGTTGAAATGTCGCCCTACGACCTTTCGAAGGGGCGCATTGCTTTCCGATATAAATGAACCGTCGAAACGCTCATTAAATCATCAGCAACATCCTATAAACAAAAAAGATATGAAAGTAAGAGCATCTATCAAGGCACGTACCCCGGAGAGCAAGATCGTTCGCCGCAAGGGACGTCTTTACGTAATCAACAAGAAAAACCCCAAATTAAAGATGCGCCAAGGGTAAAAATTTTGTACCTTTGCAGTCGAATTTTTAAGCTACAACACAACAATTTATGGCAGTACGAATCGTGGGAGTTGACCTCCCCCAGAACAAAAGAGGTGAAATCGCCCTGACCTACATCTACGGAATCGGCCGCAGCGCCGCCCGCAAGGTGCTTGAAAAGGCAGGTGTCGATGTCAACATCAAAGTAACAGACTGGACCGACCAGCAGGCAGCCGCTGTGCGTGAAGTCATCTCTACCGACTTCAAGGTAGAGGGTGATCTCCGAAGCGAAATCCAGCTCAACATCAAACGCCTGATGGATATCGGTTGCTATCGTGGCATCCGCCACCGTAACGGTCTCCCCGTGCGCGGACAGAGCACCAAGAACAACGCCCGTACCCGCAAGGGCCGCAAGAAGACCGTCGCTAACAAGAAGAAAGCTACTAAATAATAGAATCCAATGGCAAAAAAGACAGTCGCAGCAAAGAAGCGCAACGTTAAGGTTACGGCCGAAGGCCAGCTTCACGTTCACTCCTCGTTTAACAATATCATTGTGTGTCTGGCCAACTCCGAAGGCCAGGTTATCTCGTGGTCAAGCGCCGGCAAGATGGGTTTCCGCGGTTCGAAGAAGAACACTCCCTATGCCGCACAGATGGCCGCACAAGACTGCGCAAAGGTCGCCTATGACCTTGGCCTGCGCAAGGTGAAAGCCTACGTCAAAGGCCCCGGCAACGGACGTGAGAGCGCAATCCGCACAATCCACGGAGCCGGCATCGAGGTTACCGACATTCTCGACGTTACCCCGCTGCCCCACAACGGCTGCCGCCCTCCCAAACGCCGCCGCGTTTAATTCAGGAACGGCATCACGTCCTCAATCAGTCAACACAACACCCAGTCGGAGCTTCGGGCTCAGCGCCCCCTTTCCCCTTCGGGTTGCCATGTAGCTGATCTCCACCGCCGCCATAGCGGCCGGCAACGCGCCTGAGAGCAGGCATCCGTTTTCATATCTTTCATTGTGGCTCATCCCGGGCCCGTTTCCACCACTGCCATCGGACAGCCTCGCGCCGACTGACTGCTTTTTTGAATCACCTCTCAGCAGTCGCGGCTGTGTCGGCCGATACTACCGGCGGCAAAAGGCAGGCGAGACGCCGGTACCCGGAAAGAACCCCCGTAGAGAGATGCCCGCGCCGAAGGCCCTCCGGCTCAGCCCGGAGCTTCAGGAGACCCCGCAATCCCGCGCTGAACCTATCCGACACAGATAACCAACCTATCCAAACTCAACAACAAACATCTTATGGCAAGATACATCGGTCCCAAAACCCGTATTTCACGCCGCTTCGGCGAGCCTATCTTCGGCCCCGACAAAGTGCTCGAACGCCGTCAGACCCCTCCCGGACAGCATGGCGCCAACCGTCGCCGCAAAACCTCTGAGTATGGCACTCAGTTGCGCGAAAAGCAGAAAGCCAAATATACCTACGGAGTTCTCGAGCGTCAGTTCCGCAACCTCTTCGACAAGGCCGCCTCGACAAAAGGCATCACCGGTGAGGTTCTGCTCCAGCTTCTCGAAGGCCGTCTCGACAACGTCGTCTACCGTCTGGGCATCGCCCCGACCCGCGCCGCAGCCCGTCAGCTCGTCCTTCACCGCCACATCACAGTCAACGGTCAGGTTGTCAATATCGCCTCTTATCAGGTGAAACCCGGCGACGTCGTAGGTGTGCGCGAGCGCTCGAAATCACTTGAAGTCATCGCCGACGCCCTCGCAGGCTTCAACCACAGCAAATACCCCTGGATCGAATGGGACGAGGCAACAAAATCGGGTAAGCTCCTTCACGTTCCCGCACGCGAAGACATTCCCGAGAATATCAAGGAGCAGCTCATCGTCGAGCTCTACTCTAAGTAATAAACCTCAATTAATCCTCTCTGATCCATGGCTATTTTAGCATTTCAGAAACCCGACAAAGTCTTGATGCTGGAAGCCGATAACCACTTCGGCAAGTTTGAATTCAAGCCATTGGAACCGGGCTACGGCATTACCATCGGTAACGCCCTGCGTCGCATACTGCTCAGCTCGCTCGAAGGCTTCGCCATCTCGAGCATCCGCGTTGACGGCGTCAAACATGAGTTCGACGTGATTCCCGGGGTCAAGGAGGATGTCACCAACATCATCCTTAACCTCAAGAAGGTCAACCTCAAGCAGATTGTCGAGGATACCGACTCCGAGAAAGTCACCGTCACAATTCCCGCCGGTCAGGAAGTGTTCACGGCAGGCGACATCTCCAAAGCCCTTGTAGGCTTTGAGGTTCTCAACCCCGAGCTTGTCATCTGTCACCTCGATCCCGGAGCGAGCTTCTCTATCGACCTCACTATCAATCAGGGTCGCGGCTGGGTACCGGCCGAAGAGAACCGCAATCCGAACGACGATGCTAACAACATCATCGCCATCGACTCGATCTACACTCCGATTGTCAACGTCAAATATACTGTCGACAACTATCGTGTCGACCAGAAGACCGACTACGACAAACTGACCCTCGAGATCACCACCGACGGCTCTATCCTGCCCAAGGAGGCCCTTAAGGAAGCAGCCAAGATTCTCATTCACCACTTCATGCTCTTCAGCGACGAGAAGATCACTCTCGAAGCTCCCGAAGCCGAGGAAACCGAAGAGTTCGACGAAGAGGTTCTCCACATGCGCCAGCTGCTCAAGAGCAAGCTCGTCGATATGGATCTCAGCGTCAGAGCCCTCAACTGCCTCAAGAGCGCCGAAGTCGAGACCCTTGGCGAACTCGTCGTGTTCAACAAGACCGACCTGCTCAAGTTCCGTAATTTCGGACGCAAGTCGCTCACCGAACTCGATGAGCTTCTGGCCAACCTCAACCTCTCGTTCGGCATGGATATTTCAAAGTATAAATTAGACAAAGAGTAAACCCCACGATGAGACACAATAAAAAATTCAATCATCTCAGCCGCAAGAAGGCTCATCGCGACGCCCTTCTTGCCAATATGACCATCGCACTGATTATGCGCAAGCGCATATTCACGACTCTGGCCAAGGCCAAAGCCCTGCGTGTCTACGCCGAGCCCCTGATCAACCGCGCAAAAGCCGATTCGACACCCAACCGCCGCCACGTCTTCGCCCACCTTCAGGACAAGGCCGCCGTTACCGAGCTATTCAACGAGATCTCGAACAAGATCGCCGACCGCCCCGGAGGCTACACCCGCATCCTCAAGACCGGCAACCGTCTGGGCGATAACGCCTCGATGTGCTTCATCGAGCTTGTCGACTACAACGAGGCCGCCATGCCCGAAAAGGCCGCCAAGAAGACTGCCACCCGCCGTTCGCGCCGCAGCCCGAAGAAAGCCGTCGCCGAGGCCGCAGTCAAAGCCGACAAAGAGCTCCCCGCCGCTGAAGAGGCCCCCAAGGCTGAATAATCCTGCAATCCCGCAGTGCGGCGCAAGCCGCCTGAGAGCAGCATAAAAAGCCGTTGCCCGACAATCCGGGCAGCGGCTTTTTGCCGTCTCCGACCGAGCCCCTGACATCGCTGATAATCAATCAACAAAAAAAGTCGGTGCGTTTTTGGCTGTTTCGTTAAAATGGCTTATCTTTGCGCCCGAAAGCGGCCGTATGCCGCTGAGTGATTTTTAATTAACCATATTATTAACCATTTTTTAATGACTGAAGAAGTAAAAACCGCCGTTGCAGACTTCGACTGGGACGCCTATGAACATGGCGAAACCCGGGGCAACAAATCGCGTGAAGAACTCGTCAAGACCTACGACGAGAGCCTCAACACCGTAAAAGACAAAGACGTAATCGAAGGTACAATCATCGCCATCAACAAACGTGAGGTGGTTGTTAACATCGGCTACAAGAGCGACGGTATCATTCCCGTGAGCGAATTCCGCTACAACCCCGAAATCAAAGTGGGCGATCAGGTGGAAGTGTTCATCGAAAACCAGGAAGACAAGAAAGGCCAGCTGATCTTGTCGCACCGCAAAGCTCGTGCTGCACGTTCGTGGGACCGCATCAACGCGGCTCTCGAGAACAACGAGATCATCAAAGGCTACATCAAATGCCGCACCAAGGGTGGCATGATCGTCGATGTATTCGGCATCGAGGCATTCCTCCCCGGCTCGCAGATCGACGTGAAGCCGATTCGCGACTACGACATCTTTGTCGGCAAGACAATGGAATTCAAGGTTGTCAAGATCAATCAGGAATTCAAGAACGTCGTTGTCAGCCACAAAGCACTCATCGAGGCCGAACTCGAACAGCAGAAGCGCGAAATCATCGCCAAGCTCGAAAAGGGTCAGGTTCTCGAAGGAACCGTCAAGAACATCACCTCCTACGGCGTATTCATCGACCTGGGCGGTGTCGACGGTCTCATCCACATCACCGACCTCTCGTGGGGCCGTGTCAACCATCCTCAGGAAGTTGTCGAGCTCGACCAGAAGCTCAACGTCGTTATCCTCGATTTCGACGACGAGAAGAAGCGCATCGCTCTCGGCCTGAAGCAGCTCCAGCCCCATCCCTGGGACGCTCTCGATCCCGAGCTTAAGGTCGGCGACCATGTCAAAGGCCGCGTAGTTGTAATGACCGACTACGGCGCATTCGTTGAGGTTGCCGCCGGCGTCGAGGGTCTTATCCACGTCAGCGAGATGTCTTACAGCCAGCACCTCCGCTCGGCTCAGGACTTCCTCAAAGTCGGCGACGAAGTCGAGGCTGTCATCCTCACTCTCGACCGTGCCGACCGCAAGATGAGCCTCGGCCTGAAGCAGCTCAAGAAAGATCCCTGGGAAGACATCGAGGTTCGCTATCCCGTCGGCAGCCGTCACACTGCCCGCGTGCGCAACTTCACCAACTTCGGCGTATTTGTTGAAATCGAAGAAGGTGTCGACGGTCTTATCCATATCAGCGACCTCAGCTGGACCAAGAAAGTCAAACACCCGAGCGAGTTCACTCAGATCGGCGCCGACATCGAAGTCCAGGTTCTTGAGATCGACAAGGAAAGCCGCCGCCTCAGCCTCGGCCACAAGCAGCTCGAAGACAACCCCTGGGATGCTTTCGAAGATGTCTTTGCCGTTGGTTCGATCCACGAAGGCACCATCATCGAGATGGTCGAGAAGGGCGCCGTTGTCGCTCTGCCTCACGGAGTGGAAGGCTTTGCAACTCCCAAACACCTCGTCAAGGAAGACGGCACAACTGCCAAGAAGGGCGAGACCCTCGAGTTCAAGGTTATCGAATTCAACAAGGACAGCAAGCGCATAATCCTCAGCCACAGCCGCATTCACGAAGATGCCGCCAAGGCTGCACGCGGCGAAGCTACCCGCAAGGCAAAACGCCCCGCTGCCAAGCGCGAAGAGCAGCCTAAGCTGACAACTCCCGTAGAGAAGACAACTCTCGGAGACATCGAAGCTCTCGCAGCTCTGAAAGAGAAACTCTCGGCCGGCAAATAATCCGGATCAGATATCCTAAATAAAGGCTTCGCTACCGGCGAAGCCTTTATTCTTTTGTTAATAGGGCCTATATGTCTAATAAGCCCAATAAGGCTAATAGGGTCAGCCGTTGATGTGGCGGCAGAAGTCGCGCCAGGCTTCGCGCGTTCCGATGCAGGTCAGTGTGTCGCCTTTCTCGACTGTTATTGTAGGGTCGGATTCGATGTCGATAACCTCATGGCGCAGTGTTGGTGTGCGCAGTATTCCCGTCACCTCTTTAGGCCGGGCGACGGCCACGAGCGTCAGCCGGTAGTCTTCGCGGAGTCGGAGGTCGTGGTAGCGTATTCCGTAGAAGTAGACGGGCGCCTCGAAGCGTATGACAAAGGTATCGTCGTCGATTTTCATCGACTTGACGTTGTTGCCGAGCTCTATCTCTTCGACAAGGTCGCTGGCTGCCCGCTGTTCGGGCGTTATGATGCGGTCTACTCTGAATCCTTCGAGAATCGACTCGTGGAGCTTGTCGATGGCGCGGGCGTAGATATGTTCGACGCCGAGGCTTTTCAGAAGTGCTACGGTCCGCACGCTGGCTCCGAAATTCTCTCCGATGGCAACTATGACAATGTCGACATTCTTAAGCGGCAGCATCTGGAGCGAGGCGGCGTCGGTGCTGTCGATAATATAGGCTGTCGATATGTTGTCTTTTATCGATTCCACTATCGATTCGCGATTGTCGGCGCCGATGACTTCGTGGCCCATTTTCGTGAGGTCGAGGGCGAGGTTTGATCCGTAGATTCCGAGGCCTATTATGAGATAACGCATGGCAGAGTCAGTTTATAATTATGTTGTCGGTTGGATAATGGGGCTGGGCGCGCCGGTGGCTGAGGATGCCTGACAGGAGCGAGACAATGCCTACGCGGCCGAGAAGCATGGCTACGCAGAGAACTGTTTCGGCTGCCGGTCCGAGCTCCGCTGTGATTCCGAGCGACGATCCTACGGTGAACAGGGCGGAGCAGGTCTCGAAAAGAACAGCGCGTGGCGGAAGGCCGGGCTCGAGAATGAGGATTATGACTGAAAGCAGGGTATAGGTAATCAGTGACACGCTGACCATCGCGTTGGCGCGGCGTATCGAGGCCGTAGCTATTGTGCGCCGGAAGGCTACTACGCGCGACTGGCCCTTCACTATTGAGCGCAGGTTCAGCACTATGGCGGCGAGTGTGTTGACCTTCACGCCGCCGGCCGTAGACTGGGCCGAGCCTCCGACCCACATCATGAAAAGAATCATTATGAGCGTCGGTGCGGCGAATTGTGCCGGAGCTATGCTTGAGAATCCTGCCGAGCGCGGCGTGACGCTGTTGAAAACGCTTTGTGTTATCTTGTCGCAGAGCGACATCCCGGCCAGAGATCTGTCGTATTCGAGAATAAAGAATCCTATGGCGCCGATGGCGAAGAGAGTGCCGGTGGTTGTCAGGACAATCTTGGTGTTCATGTTGAAAAGATGAACTTTCTTGTCGTCGACAAACGGAGTCATGAACCGCGAGCGCCTGCGGTGGCGGTGAAACCCGAGAAGATCGGCCAGGGCATCGCGGAAATTTATGATTATGGGAAATCCTATGGCTCCGGCTATGATTATTAACGAGAACATCCAGTAGATAAGCCCGTTGGAGTTCATCAGCGCCGGGTTTGAGAGCCCGTCGGGCAGACTGCTGAAACCGGCATTGCAGAAGGCCGAGACAGAATGGAAGACGGCGAAGCCTATGCGCTGTTCGGTGTCGAACTGAAGACTGTCGGGCACTGAGAAATACAGCGCGACGGCCCCGATGAGCTGCACAGTGAGCGTTGTCGTCAGCACGTAGAGCATCGTGGGCAGCAGCGAGCTCATCGATTTTGAGTAGATTATGTCGCGGACTATCAGCTGGCTGTAGATCGACGTGTTGCCGGTGAAGAACATCGCGAAGAAGCAGGTGAACGTGATGACGCCGAGTGCCCCGACTTCGATAAGCACACCGAGAATCGTCAGCCCGAGAGGCGTGAACGTGGCTGCGACGTCTACGGGCGTCAGTCCGGTTATGCTGACGGCGCTTGTGGCCACAAACAGCGAGTCGACAAACGATATTCCGTTGTAGGTCGATTTGGGGAGCATCAGCGCCAGAGTCCCGACGATGATGAACAGCATGAAACTTGATGTCAGAATCAGCGACGGGTTCGTGCGCTTGCTCGGGAGACGCATTATTGCGTAACTGAGCTGCACTACCGAGTAGACGGCAATGACGGCGAATGTGACGCGGTTCGAGCCTATCATCTGCCAGAGATAATTGCCGTGGGCGTGAATTATCAGTGGCAGGACAGTCAGGCAGACGGCTATGTTGATTATCCGTTGCAGGGGTGTGCGGCGGCGCGGCGGTGTCAGAAGCAGGCTATAGACTATGTTAAGCAGGAATACACCTTGTCCGCAGTGGATTATCCGCTCCAGAATGGCGAATTCGCGGGCGGAGTGGTCGAATCCGACGTAAATGAGCATTCCGACGGAGCAGACGAGCGCGGCCGTCACTGTCAGCACGTCGACTGTTATGCCGAGAGCTCTGACAGTCGAGGCGAAACGGTGAGAGAAGCGCTGAAGCGACATGCGCGTCAGCCTGAGCCGGTAAGCGAGATTCCGGAATATCATCAATAGTCAGAACAACGCAGTTGGTCGGGCTGTTCGGAATCGGGGTCGATTCAGATCTTTATACCCGAGAAGCCCATGAAAGCCAGGGCAAGAAGCCCGGCGCAGATAAGTGCTATCGGCGCTCCGCGCATCGGACGCGGAATGTCGGCGAGCTCGAGCTGTTCGCGGATACCGGCGAAGAGTGTCAGGGCCAGAGTGAATCCCAAGGCTGTCGATACGGCGTAGACTACGCTCTGCCCGAGGTCGAGATTGTCGCGGACAACGAGAATGGCCACACCGAGAACGGCGCAGTTGGTCGTTATAAGAGGCAGAAACACTCCGAGGGCCTGATAGAGCGCAGGCGCCACTTTCTTCATGATTATCTCGAGCATCTGAACCAGAGCGGCGATAACGAGGATGAAGACAATTGTCTGCATGAATCCGAGGCCGAACGGGGTCAGCAGATAAGTCTGGAGCAGCCATGTGACGGCTGTCGACAGGGCCATGACGAATGTTACGGCGGCTCCCATGCCAAGGGCCGATGACAGCTTTTTGCTGACGCCGAGGAAGGGGCAGATGCCCAGGAACTGGGCGAAGACTATGTTGTTGACGAAGATCGCCGTGACGATTATTGAAATGTAGGTCAGCATGGTTTCATTGACGGATTCGGTTGAACAAAGCTACGAGCAGTCCGAGCATTATGAAGGCTCCGGGAGCGAGCACCATAACCAGCGCGCCATAGTCTTCGGGGAAAATGTGGGCTCCGAAGATTGCTCCGGTGCCTGAGATCTCGCGAAGGGCGCCGAGCAGAGTCAGCGCCAGAGTGAAGCCGAGGCCTATTCCGATTCCGTCCATCATGGAGTCGGCTACGCTGTGTTTCGAGGCGAAAGCCTCGGCGCGCCCGAGAAGAATACAGTTGACGACAATCAGCGGAATGAAGATTCCCAGCAGATTGTTGAGAGCGGGCAGATAGGCCTGCATGAACATCTGAAGCAGGGTGACGAATGTGGCTATGACCACGATATAGGCCGGAATCCTGACCGATGCGGGCACGAAGCGGCGGATGGCTGATATTGCCATGTTGGAGCAGATGAGGACACCCATGGTGGCGAGTCCCATCGACATGCCGGTCATGGCGCTCCCCGTCGTGCCGAGGGTCGGACACATACCGAGCATAAGCACGAACGTGGGGTTTTCCTTGACCAGTCCGTTGTAGATTATCTGGAGTTTAGCGTTCATGACTGTAGTTTGAATAACATTCTGCGGCGCGGTTTACGGCGTCGAGGAAAGCGCGTGAACTGATAGTGGCGGCTGTTATGCCGTCGATTGCGCCGCCGTCTTTGGCGACGGTCAGAGGTGTAGAGGTTTTTAGGCCGATAACGCTGCGGTGTCCTTTGGGGTCGCGGAACCAGTCGTTCATCTTGGCGCCGAGTCCGGGCGTCTCTCCCTGTTTGAGCACTTCGTAGCCTGTTATAGTGCCGTCATTGCCGAGCCCGACCATGACAGAGATCTCACCTGAGAATCCGGCCATTGAATAGCTCTCTATTGCGGCACCGACCTCTTTGCCTTTAAGCGTGAGCGGAAAGATTGTCATTTTGTGGCCTGATTTGTCGGTCAGGATCACGGGCTCGCCCATGGTGTCGAATTCGGGTGCTACAGATTTCACTGCTGCGAGCTGTGCCGACTTCTCGGCCTGCGCTATCGGCTCAGAGGTGATAGTGTAGACAGCTGCGAGAAGGGCGCCGGCGATAATTGTGATGACTCCCAGTGAGAGAATCATGCGCGGTAGCGAATCATTCTTCATGCGGCAACTTTCCTCCTTTCTGCTCCGAAACGTCGCGGACGGAAATAGCGGTTTATGAGAGGGGTGCAGGCGTTGCCAAGGAGTATGGCGAACGAGACCCCCTCGGGGTAGGCTCCCCAGAGGCGTATGACCATTGTCAGGCTGCCGATCAGAATGCCGTAGACGATCATTCCTGACCGTGTCATTGGCGAGGTGACATAGTCTGTGGCCATGAATATCGCGCCGAGCAGAAGTCCTCCCGACAGCAGCTCGATGGCGACCGGGGCTCCTGCGGCCCAGGAGAAAACGGCTACGGTGGCCAGTATGGAAACCGGGATGTGCCAGCTTATGACTCCGACGGCAAGAAGATAGATGAAGCCGATTATCAGTGCTATCGCTCCGACTTCTCCGATCGAGCCTCCTACGGCGCCGAGAAGATTGTCGACGACGCTGATGTCGGCCGGGTCTACTGTGCCGAGCTTAAGGGCGCCGAGGGTAGTTGCGCCGGTGATGCCGTCGAGGGCGCCTGACGAGGCGTCGGTATATTCACCGAAGGGGCGTCCTGGAAGAGCCCATGTCGTCATCAGGGCCGGATAGCTCAGAAGAAGGAACACACGCCCTACCAGAGCCGGGTTGAAGATGTTGCAGCCGAGTCCGCCGAAAGCCATCTTGCCTATTCCTATGGCTACGACGGCACCGACGACAACGGCCCACCAGGGAAGCATCGACGGCAGGTTGAGAGCCAGAAGCAGGCCCGTCAGCGCGGCCGATCCGTTAGCCAGTGTGGCCGGACGGCGGAGCATGAAGCGTGTGATGGCCCATTCTGTCAGCACACACGCGGCGATACTGACGGCCATTACTATGGCCGCGCCGATGCCGAAATAGAAAAGGGCTACGGCGGCGGCAGGGATGAGGGCAACGACGACGTGCCACATGCAGGTTTTTACCGAACGCCGGGTGTGGATATGCGGCGACGGGGAAACATTCAGCAAGCTGTTCATTTGCCTGAGGTTTTTGATTGTTGGGCGCGGCGTCGGGCAGCCATGACGGCTCCCTTGCCTACGCGGATAAAGTCGAGGATAGGACGCGAGGCCGGACAGACGAAGCTACACGACCCGCATTCGATACAGTCGGCAATGTCGCGGGCTTCGGCATCTTCGAAGCGGTGGAGTGACGAAAGCCTCGAAATCAGATACGGTTCGAGCCCCATCGGACAGGCTTCGACACAGGCGCCGCAGCGGATGCATGCCTCGACGGGACGCCGGCGTGCGTCGCCGCCGGTCATTACCACGATTCCCGACAGTCCTTTGGTCGTATAGCTGTCGAGTGTCATCGCGGCGCGCCCCATCATCGGGCCTCCGATTATCACCTTGGCGGCATCGTCGGTGAGGCCTCCGGCGGCTTCGATGAGAGCCTTGAGCGGAGTGCCGAGGGCTACGCGGAAGTTGCCGGGGTTCCTGACGCCGGGGCCCGTGACGGTCACGAGTCGCCCGGTCAGCGGTTCGCCGAAGGCCACGGCTCGATAGACGGCGTAGGCGGTTGCGACATTCTGCACGACGGCGCCTTCCGAGATGGGCAGAGCGCCGGATTTCACCTGACGGCCTATGACGGCGTCGATGAGCTGCTTCTCGCCTCCCTGGGGATATTTGACTTTCAGGGGAACGATTTCTATTCCGGCGTATTCTTTTCCGGCATGAGAACGCATCAGCTCGATGACGTCGGGTTTGTTGGCCTCGATGGCGATTGCCGCGCGGCTGACTCCGACGGCGCGCATCAGCAGCGACGTGCCGCGCAGAATCTCTTCGGGATGGTCGAGCATCAGGGCGTGGTCGCAGGTCAGATACGGCTCGCATTCGACGCCGTTGATGATGACGATTTCAGCTTTGGTTCCCGGCGGGGGCGAGAGCTTCACGGGGGTGGGGAAGGTCGCGCCTCCGAGCCCGACAATGCCGGCGGCGGCTATGGCCCGGCGTATGTCGTCGGCCGAGAGGCTGTCGGTGTCGCGCGGCACGGGAGCTGTCTGCGGCTGTTCGGCGTCGGCTTTTATTATTATCGCGTCGACGTCGAATCCCTGAGGGTTCTTTACTGTGGTCAGGCGCATTACGGTGCCGCTGACCGGCGAATGGACGGGCGCCGACACGAAACCGCCGGCTTCGGCCACGAGCTGGCCGCGGTCGACGTGGTCGCCTTTGGCTACGACAGGTTTTGCGGGTGCGCCGATATGTTGTGAAAGCATCAGCGCTATTTCTGCGGGAATCGCCACGTCGGCAACCGGGCGCCGCGCTGTCAGTTTGGTCTCGGGCGGATGTATTCCGCCTATATGGAATGTCTTCATTCGGCCTGAGGTTTCTTAACTGGGAAGTTGGCGGTGTGGATGGCGTTTCGCGGACAGACGTCGACGCACTTGCGGCAGCGGCGGCATTTCTCCTGATCGATTGTGGCGATATTTCCTTCGACAGTGATGGCTTCGAAGGGACACGCCTTGGCACATTTGCCGCAGGCTATGCACGACACGTCGCAGACTTTCATCGCCTCGGGGCCGCGCTCGCGGTTGTTGCAGGCTACCCAGACGCGCTGAGGTCGCTTTTTGTCGACAATGGCTATGACGTGGCGCGGGCAGGCTGCCTCGCAGGCGCCGCAGCCTGTGCAGCGCTTGTCGTCGACAACGGGGAGCCCGGTTGTCGGATCGATATGGATGGCATCCCATTTACAGGCGGCGACGCAGTCGCCGCAGCCGAGGCATCCGTTGGGACATCCTCCTTCGCCGGCCGAGACCGTGGCGGCTATGGCACATGAGCGCGGGCCGTCGTAGGCGACACGCCGTTTTGTCAGTTCGCACGAGCCGTTACAGCGGACAATGGCTGTTTTCGGACGAGCCTCGCCGGCTACAAGTCCGACGATGCCGGCGATCTTTTTCATGGCATCTTCGCCGGCGCCGGGGCAGAATAGCCCGTCGAGGCTTGTTGCCTTCGCGCAGGCCACCGCGAAAGCGTGACAGCCGCTTTGGCCGCATCCGCCGCAGTTGGCGCCGGGCAGCAGCGATTCGATTTCGCCGATGCGCGGGTCTTCTTCGACATGGAAGCGTCGCGAAACACCATATAAGGCGGCGGCTCCGGCAATGCCGATTCCTCCCAACGCGATGGTTCCTATAATGATTATATCCATGCTAAGCTTTTGTGATAATCCATTTCATCTGTCGGTCAAACCTTTTTTTCAATGCCGCAACGACACAATACCATGCTGTCACGGCTCCCACAGCCACCGCTACAGATGCTCCGTCGCCGAATCCGGCGGCGGGGAGTCCCGCAAGGGCACCGATGAGCAGAAGCGCCGGGACACCGAACAGAAGTGCGGCGGCCGTCAGCTGCGAGCTTCCGGCGGCGGAGATCTCTACGGTATCCCCCTTGCCGAGGACCCCGGCATAGCAATCGCGCGCTACTGTAAGCAGGCTGTCGGCTCCTGATGTGTTATGGCACACAATCTGCAGTCGGCAACCCTGACAGCTGTCGCTGCAGTCGCCGGTGATTTGTAATGTGATTGTATGGTCGTTTACGTCGATAATCTTCGCCCTGCGCTTTGTCTCAGCGGCCATGGTTGATTTAGGTTTTTGCAAAAATAGATAAAAAAACGTTACGCAAGGCTATTTTTTCAGAAAAGTGGCATTTTGTTCCAGAATCAGGTCGAGAATGGTCATTGCGGTCATAGCCTCAACCACCGGAAGCGCCCTGAGCAGGGCTGTGACGTCGTGTCGGCCACGGGGCGTCAGAACCGTCGGTTTCCCATCGGGGGTTATTGTCGACATCGGGCGCGACATTGTCGATATGGGCTTGAAGGCCACGCGCATCGTTATCGGTTCGCCTGTCGAGATTCCGCCGAGAATTCCGCCGGCGATATTCAACGGCATCCGCGGGCCCACAGTTATTGTGTCGGCCAGTTCGCTGCCGCGTCGCGCGCATCCGTCGAAGCCTATTCCGTAGTCGAATCCTTTGACGGCCGGTATGCTCATCATAGCCGCCCCCAGCCGTGCCTGTAGCTTGTCGAAAACGGGTTCGCCGAGCCCCGAGGGGGTTCCGCAGACTTTACATTCAACGATGCCCCCGAGAGTGTCGTTGTCGGCTTTCGCTGCGGCAATGGCTTCGGCAATCTGAGCTTCGGAAGGATCGTTCAGTTCGCCGATGCGGACTATTTTTGCCGTGACGCTGATTCCCGACGGCCGCAATGCCTCGAGTGCCATGGCACCGGCGAAGACGCGCGCTGCGGTCTCGCGGGCGGATGCGCGTCCGCCCCCGCGATGGTCTCGAATCCCGTATTTCAGGTTGTAGGTGAGGTCGGCGTGGCCCGGACGGTAGGCGGTTTCCATCTCCCTGTAGTCGGCCGCCCTGTAGTCGCGGTTGCGTATGATGAATCCTATCGGGGTGCCGAGCGTCAGGCCGTCGGCCATGCCGCTCAGAATCTCGACTTCGTCGGGCTCGTTGCGCTGAGTCGACAGCGCCGAGGCTCCCGGGCGGCGCCGCGCCATCATGGCGGCGACAGCACCGGCGTCAACCGATATCCGGGGCGGCATGCCGTCGATAATTCCGCCGACAGCCGGGCCGTGGCTTTCTCCGAAAGTTGTCAGACGAAAAATCTTTCCGAAAGTATTGCCGGCCATAGCAGTTACTTAATGAGGTCGGTGACGGAGCCTCCGACGAATCCAACAAGGTCGGCGGGTGCGATTTTCAGCTGTAGTCCGCGCTGGCCTGCGCTGACGAATATTGTGTCGAAATCGTTGACCGTTGAGTGGAAGAAAGTGGGGAACTGCTTCTTCATGCCTATCGAGGTGCATCCGCCGCGTATATATCCGGTCAGAGGCAGCAGCTCCTTCATTGGAATCAGATCGGCTTTCTTCACACCGGCAGCTCGGGCCGCTTTCTTGAGATCGACCTCGGCGTCGCCGGGAACAACGGCAACGAAGTGGCTGCGGTCGTCGCCCTGAAGCACAAGTGTCTTGAACACACGCCTGACATCCTCGCCGAGTTCTGCGGCAAGATGCGTGGCGCTCAGGTCGTCGGGGTCGACGGTATATGGAATCAGTTCGTATGGAACAGCGGCCCGGTCGAGAAGCCTGGCTGCGTTGGTTTTGGCAATCTTTGTCATGACACTGCAAAGGTAGTGAATAATCGTCGTTTTTTAGTAACTTTGCCGACCTGATAACTCAATGCAATCATTACAATGAAGAAACATCTATCTGTCATCGTCAGCCTGTTTATGGCATTTGCCGCCACAGCGGCCCCAACACCCGATATTCAGGACATTCTGCGCGGCCTCGGAGGCGGCAAGTCCGAACAGTCGGACAAGTCTGACCAGACTGACAAATCAGGTTCGGGCATCCTCGACGCTCTGACCGGAGTGGGCAACGCTTTAGGCATAATTCCGTCGAAGACTGTCGATGTCGCCTATCTCACCGGAACATGGGCGTATCAGAAGCCAGCCGTGGCTTTCAAAAGCGACAATTTTCTCGCCAAGGCAGGCGGCGTGGCCGCTTCGGCCAAGATAGAGGGGGAGCTGGCTCCTTACTATAAGCGTTTCGGCTTCGACAATATGACACTTGAGGTCGAGTCTGACTCGACTTTCGTCATGCAGTTCTCGCGGATGAAGCTCAAAGGCTCGATAACAACAGAAAAATCGGCCGAGGCTTCGCAGCTGATTTTCCATTTCAATGTCATGGGCAAGAATCTGACGTCGATGGAGGCATACGTCAATGCCGAGAGCAGCAGCGTCATGTCGCTGACTTTCGATGTGTCGAAGCTCATGACCGTAGCTAAGTTCGTCGGCAGCATGACCGGCGGCACGATAGGCAGTATGACCAAACTTCTCGATAATTACGAGGGCCTTACGGCAGGCTTCAAGCTCAAAAAGACTTCAAAGTGATCTTCAGCCGCAGGCCGATATAACGGCTATTACGGCTATAGTGGCGGCCAGCGCTACCGGAACGGCAGCGTGGCCGCCGTTGTTTCGGGCCGTTGAGACAGGACTGTAGCGGCGTGTTGCGCACAGCACAAGCAGTCCTGCTGCGATGCCGACAGCGGTACCGGCGAGTATGTCGCCCGGATAATGGACGCCGAGATACATTCTCGACCAGCAGTTGAGCACGGCCCATAGAATCAACGAAACCGTGGCCCGGCGGTTGCGCAGCACGGGGATGAGCAGCGCAGTCAATGCCCAGGTGTTGGCTGCGTGACACGACGGGAATCCGTAGCGGCCTCCACGGTAACCGTTGACAACCGTTACGGCGGCGCTCAGCGGATTGTCGGGGTTCGACGGCCTCATGCGCTCGAACACGGGGCGCAGAGCCGAGGCGCAGAGCTGGTCGGCGATCAGAATCGTCAGTCCGGCGGCAACGAGCCATATAAAAGCGTTTTTAGGGCCGTAGTGTCGGAACAGGGCATAGGCGAGCACCAGATAGAAAGGCACCCATGTCAGTTTGGCGCTGATCATCCAGAAAAAGCTGTCGGCAAATGGCGTGTGACAGCCGTTGAACCATAACAGAAGGTCGGCGTCGAGGCCGTTAAGGGTTTCTATCATTTCGGCGTAGCTTGTCGAGATCGGTGTAGAGTTGCTGCAGGCGCGCTTTCAGCCATTTGGCCAGTTTCGGATCGGAGCCGGGTTCGATTGTCTCACTGCCGACATTGAATGTGGCCTTCCTGCCGTCGGGCCCCACGAGGGCGACCTCTTCAGGCTCGGTTATCCATGCCGTATGCGTAGCTGAAGGATCGATGAGGCTTACGCCGTAGGGGAATGCGTCGGCCGACAGGTCGAGAAGCTCCATCAGGGTAGGGGCAATGTCGATCTGCGATGCGACAGTCGTCGGAGCGCAGGGCACTCCGCGCAGGGCCGTTCCGGTCATTATCAGCAGAGAATGATGGCGGTCGACAAGGTCGGGTAGCGATTCGCGCATGGGCCATGTGCCATAGTGGTCAGGGACGATGACAACAAGCGACGGCCGTTGCCTGCCGTTTATGGCATTGACGGTTGCCGTTACGACCGAGTCGGTATATGCGATTGAGTTGGCACGCGGATTGCCGGCGAAGCGCGGATTGGAGAAAGGTACCTCGAAAGGTTCGTGGGAACTCGATGTCTGTAACACAGTCAGGCGCGGAGCATCGGAACCTGTGGGGAGCTCGGCATGCATCCGCTCCGCCACGATATGGTCGTGGGCTCCCCATTTGCCGCGGCGTTCCGATATCGGGAAGTCGCGGTCGCTGACAACCCGGTCATAGCCTCCGGCGACGAGATATGCCATCATATTGGTGAAGTTGGCGTCGCCGCCGTAGTAGTATCGTGTGGCGTAGCCCGCTTTTCTGAGCTCTCGGGCTATCGAAGGAAGATTCTCGGCGCGCTCGACGCTTTTCATGACGCTCGTTGTCGGTTGGGCCGGGAAGCCGCTGAGGATCGATGTAAGGCCGCGGTCGGTGCGGAACGAGCAGGCATAGAAACGCTGCCATGAAGCTCCCGACGCAGCTATCGAATCGAGTCCGACAGCTATCGTTTCGCCGCCGAGCGAGCCGACGACATGGGACGAGAAACTTTCGAGTATGATTATATAGATATCGGGACGCGGCGCCGCGAGGTTCAGGCCGACGCTGTCGGAAGGGATGTCGGCCGAGCGCGATTCGCTGACGATGCGGGCAGCCTCGTTGTCGGCGAAAAAGCGGAATTGCCCGCTGAAATTATTCTGATGGCTCAGCGAGTAGAGCAACGAGAACGTCGGATTGACCGCTGCGTGGTTCAGACGTTGGTTGGCGCTGAAATAGGCGCGGCTGAGGTTCATTGTCGACACCCCAAATCCTCCGCGGATAGGGATGAAGAGAGCTGCAGCCGCGACCGTGGCGACCGCTATCGCTCCCGCTTTGCCGTGCGGTGGCAGCGGAGCGAATCGGTAGACAGCCGAGAGAAAAATGCCGATGAGGGCGGTCACGACGACAACACCGACTGCAGCGAGCGCCGCCTGCCACCATGGGGCTGAGGCCATAGCCGCCTTCGGCGAGCTGAAGAAGTAGAACAGCGGGGTCATGTCGAGCCGGAAGTCCCAGTAGCTGTAGAGAACCGTGTCGGCGATGAAAATGAGTGACAAAAGTGTTGCCGCAATCCACGAGTAGCTTCGGAGTATTGCCGATGCCGCGCGTCGGGCGCCGCAGACTGCTGCGATGACCGTCAGAGCAGGAACAGCCGTGAGGTAGGCCGCCATCGAAAGGTCCATGGAGAGACCATGACCCATGGCTGCGAGAAATTCTGAGAATCGAGCACCTATGGTAGGAGCATAGATGGCGATGAAGAGAGCGCGTTGCGCCCCGAAGAGCAGCGTGTAGGCCGCCAGGGTGGCCGCGACAGTTGTCAGGGCGGCTAATGCGGGTTTTCCCGGGGCGGTCATCGGCGTCAGTCGAAGATACCCTCGATAGATTCTTCTTCGGCAACGTCGCTTTCCGAGCCGCTGCCCGACGAGTAACCGGGGTCAGACGTGTAGCCCGTGCCGCCGAAATATTCCTTCGTGCACAGGCTTATGTCGGTCGGGAACTCGAACTTGGCGTTGGGGTCGTAGGGGAGCGACTTGTCGGCGAGCACCTTCTTCATGAACAGACCGTAGATAGGGAGTGCCATTGCCGACCCCTGTCCGTAGCCCATCGTATTGAAGTGTATGTAGCGTTCTTCGCCTCCAACCCATGTGGCGGCCACGAGCTGGGGGGTGAAGCCCATGAACCATCCGTCGGCGTTATAGTTGGTCGTTCCGGTCTTGCCGCCGATGTCGCCGGTGAGATTGTAGACACTGCGGAGCTTGCGGGCTGTACCGCCGTTGACTACGTTGAGCAGCATCGACAGAATCCTGTAGTAGGCCGTTTCGCTGAGCACTTCGGTATGTTTGGGCGTGAACTCGCTGATAATGTTGCCGTTTGAGTCGACGATAGAGCTTACGAAGATAGGGTCGACACGCATTCCGTTGTTGGCGAACGCCGTGTAGGCTGCTGCCATCTCTTTGACCGATACGTCGTTAGGACCGAGGCAGAGCGACAGCGTCGGCTGGATTCTGCCTGTCAGACCGAAATTGTGCATCGTGCGGGCCACGTTGACCGGGCCTAACTGCGATATGAGACGGGCCGAGATCCAGTTGTTGGAGTGGGTGAGGGCCCACCGCAGATCTACCATCGAGCCGACGCGGGCGCGGCCGGAGTTGCGCGGACGCCAGACGCTGCCGCTCTCGTCGCGGAGCTCGGGCTGGGCGTTGAGAAGCTGGTCGCAGGGGGTGAAGTTCTCTTCCATGGCGTAGGCATAGAGGAAAGGCTTCACTGTCGATCCGATCTGGCGGCGTCCGGTCGAAACCATGTCGTAGGTGAAATATGAGAAGTCGGGGCCGCCGACGTAGGCTTTCACATGTCCGTTAGTGGGGTCGATAGCCATGAAGCCGCAGCGCAGGAACATCTTGTGGTATCGCAGCGAGTCCATCGGCGTCATTACAGTGTCGACGACTCCGTGGTAGGTGAACACCTTCATCTCGTGGGGCGTGTTGAACGCCTTGTCGATTTCGGCTCGGGTGGCTCCGGCTTTCTTCATGGTGCGGTAGCGGTCGGTGTTGGCCATCGCCCGGCGCAGAAGGTGGTTGAGGCGTATCTCCGACAGCTCAACGCGGTTTGAGGTGTATGGTGCCGACTTCGATCCGCGTTTTTCGCGGAAGAAGGCCGGCTGAAGGTAGCCTCCCATGTGCTGTTCGACGGCTTCTTCGGCATAGCGCTGCATACGCGAGTCGATAGTAGTGTAGATTTTCAGGCCGTCGCTGTAGATGTCGTATTTCGAACCGTCGGGCTTGGGGTTTTTCTCGACCCAGCCGAAGAGCGGATTTGTCTCCCACATGACGGAGTCTTCGAGGAAGCGGTCGATCTCCCATCCGCGGTAGTTCTCGCGCACGGGCTTCTTTGCCCGCAGCATACGGCGCAGTTCCTCGCGGAAATATGGAGCGATACCTTCTTTATGGTCACTGACCTTATGGAAGTTGAGTGTAAGAGGCAGGGCGCTCAGTTCGTCGACTTCGGCCTGAGTCAGCATTCCGGCTTTCTTCATCTGTTCGAACACAACGTTGCGGCGCTGGCGCGTGCGCTCGTTCTGACGGACGGGATTGTAGTATGACGGATTTTTCACCATCCCGACGAGGGTGGCCGCCTCCTGAATGTTGAGGTCTTTGGGGCTCTTTCCGAAATAGACCATCGCGGCGCTCTTGATTCCGACGGCGTTGTAGAGGAAATCGAACTGGTTGAGATACATTTTCAGAATCTCGTCTTTGCTGTAGAAGCGCTCGAGCTTCACGGCAATCATCCATTCGATAGGTTTCTGGAGGACGCGCGAGAAGAATCCGTTACTGCGCGGCGAGTAGAGCTGTTTTGCGAGCTGCTGGGTGATCGTTGAGCCGCCGCCGGCGTTGCGCTGCTGCATCAGCAGGGTCTTGAACAACACGCGCATGAACGCGCGGGCGTCGATTCCCGAGTGTTCGAGAAAACGCGAGTCTTCGGTGGCAATCAGTGCGTTGACCACGTGGGGGCTTATCTCGTCGAAGTCGGCGTAGACGCGGTTTCCGGTGTCGCGGAAATAGCGGCCGATCTCTTCTCCGTCGGCCGAATAGATTATCGAGGCGAAACGGTCGCGCGGGTTCTTCAGCTCTTCTACGGGCGGCATATAGCCGATTATTCCGTTGTAGATGAGCACAAAGAAGATGAAGATTGTCAGTATGAGGATTCCGAAAGCGGCCCAGAGCCATGCTATAAGGCTCATGCCGCTCTTGCGGCGCTTGCGGGACTTCCCGTTGTTATATGCAAAGTTGTTGTTGCTCATATTATTGAATATCGGCCTTCATAAGGCCATATTTCAGCGCAAAGTTAGCGAAAAATTGCGGTGCCGCCAAATCTCGGCGCGGGGTCAGCGGCGTGCGGCGAAGAAGCTGCGGAGCAGGGCGGTGGCTTCGTCGGCAAGCAGTCCGCCTTCGATGCGTGCGCGCGGGTGGAATGGCGGTCGGGCCGAGAACACGCGATAGCCGCGTTTGGGGTCGGGGGCGCCGTAGACTATGCGGCTTATCTGTGCCCATCCGATTGCGCCGGCACACATGGCACAAGGCTCGACGGTGACGTATAGCGTGCAACCTGTCAGATATTTCCCGCCCAGGCGCGTGGCGGCCGCCGTGATGGCCTGCATCTCGGCGTGGGCGGTGACGTCGTTGAGGGCTTCGGTCAGATTGTGTCCGCGTCCGATAATGGCGCCTTTGGGACTGACGACGATGGCGCCGATAGGCACTTCGTCGGCTTCGGCCGCGCTGCGGGCTTCTTCGAGAGCCCGGCGCATGAACTGCTCGTCAAGCTGCTGCTGTGTCATGACTGTGTGAAGGTACGAAACGTGCCGAAAGCTCCCAGAGAATGTAGATCGGCAGGAAAACTACGGTAAGAGTGAACGGATCGCCCGTAGGGGTCACCACGGCGGCGAGTATAAGCAGCACGACCACGGCGTGGCGCCGGTAGGACGAGAAGAACGAGCGCGTCAGCAGTCCCGTTTTCCCCAGTAGCCATGCCAGAAGCGGAAGCTCGAAGATTATTCCCATGACGAGAATCAGCATCAGAAAATTGTCCATATAGGAATCGAGCGAAATCTGATTCGGAACAAGCTCGCTGACCTGATAGCCGGCGAGAAAGCGCAGTGTCAGCGGAAATACGAGGAAATATCCGACCGCAACGCCGATGAAAAACATCACGTTGCCGAACAGGAAAGCCGTGCGCGCTCCGCGTTTCTCGCGTTCATACAGGCCGGGAGCAACAAAGCTCCAGAGAAGATAAATGATTATCGGGAACGAGAACACCAGAGCGAGCCAGAAACTTGTGGAGATATGGATAAAGAACTGGCTGGCAAGCTGGATGTTGATGAGGCTGACGCTGAAATCGGCGTTGAAGTCGGGGGTTATGCCCCTGGCTGAGCCAAGCGACGCGAGCAGGCCGTAGAGGCAGAAGTCGGAGCGAGTAGGTGCCAGGATTATGCGGTCGAAAATCTCGGGCATGGCCGCGAAGAACACGATTGCCATAAGAAGCACGACGGCTCCGGCGCGCAGCAGAACTCCGCGAAGGGCGTCGACGTGATCCCAGAACGACATCTCGCCAAGATTGCCATCGGCCATCACTTGGCTTTTTTATCGGAAGCCCCGTCGGTGGAATTTATCTCGTCGCTGATGTCGTTCATTCCCTGTTTGAAGGAACGCACACCTTTTCCGAGTCCTTTCATAAGCTCGGGAATCTTTCGGCCTCCGAAGAGAAGAAGAACAACGAAGACGATGATGACGATCTCGCCGGTGCCGAGGTTCAGAAATCCTGGTAGCATATATAAATAGCGGTTGTTTAGCGGTTAAAGATATGTCTTGGTGCAAAGTTAGCGCTTAAAATTCGAAAAATAAGCGTTTGAGTGGCAAAAAAACCTTAACTTTGCAGCCACTAAAAATCATTCACAATTTCGAAATGAGTAAAAAAGCTTTTGTATTTCCCGGCCAGGGATCTCAGTTCACCGGCATGGGCAAGGATCTTTACGAGAATAATGCCAAGGCCCGCGAGATGTTCGACAAGGCCAATGAGATTCTCGGATTTAATATTACCGACGTGATGTTTGAAGGCACAGCCGACGACCTCAAGCAGACCAAGGTCACCCAGCCGGCAGTGTTTCTCCATTCGGTTGTTCTCGCTGCCACGATGGGCGACGAATTCAATCCCGACATGGTAGCCGGCCATTCGCTGGGCGAGTTCTCGGCTCTGGTAGCCGCCGGAGCCATGGCCTTCGAAGACGGCCTGAAGCTTGTCGCAGCCCGCGCCCGCGCCATGCAGAAAGCCTGCGAGGCCAAGCCCTCGACAATGGCCGCCGTGCTCGCGCTTCCCGACGAGAAAGTCGAGGAAATATGTGACTCAGTGGAGGGAACTGTAGTAGCCGCCAACTATAACTGCCCGGGCCAGATCGTTATTTCGGGAGAGATCGAGGCTGTCGACGCTGCCTGCGCCAAGGCTCTCGAGGCCGGCGCCAAGCGCGCCCTCCGCCTGCCTGTCGGAGGCGCATTCCACTCGCCGCTGATGGAGCCGGCCCGCCAGGAGCTCGCCGCAGCCATCGAAGCCACTGAGTTCTCGACGCCGCGTGTGCCCGTCTATCAGAATGTCGATGCAAAACCCCACACCGACCCTGCCGAAATCAAGGCCAACCTCGTCGCTCAGCTCACAGCTCCCGTGCGCTGGACCCGCAGTGTCCAGAACATGATCGCCGACGGCGCAACGGAATTTATCGAAGTCGGGCCGGGCAAGGTTCTCCGCGGACTTGTCGGCAAAATCGACCGCAGCGTGGCCACCGACGGCCGTCAGTAATGACAGTCGACTATCAGACCTTACCCAACGGGCTGCGTCTGGCGTTACGACGCCTGACGTCGCCCGTTGAAATTTGCGGCCTCGCCGTCGATGTCGGCAGCCGCGACGAGAGTGCCGGCGAAGAGGGACTGGCCCATCTTGTCGAGCACACTATTTTCAAGGGCACCGACCGGCGACGTGCGTCCGACATCAACCGGCGCATGGAAGCCGTAGGCGGCGAGCTCAACGCCTATACCACCGAGGAAGAGACATTTGTCTATGCCGTGGCGCCCCGCGGCAATGCCGCCCGCGCCATCGATCTCATCGCCGACCTGATCAAGAATTCGCGTTTCCCGGCGCGTGAGGTCGACAAGGAGAAGGAGGTTGTCTGCGACGAGATAGATTCATATCTCGACACCCCCGGCGAGGGTATCTTTGACGACTTCGAGGAACTTGTTTATGAAGGATCGTCGCTGGCCCATAATATACTCGGCAGCAAAACCGATGTCATGCGCCTCGACGGTTCGGACTGCCGCCGTTTTCTCGACAGGTTCTACACACCGGGTCACATGGTGTTCTTCTATCAGGGGGACGCCCGGCGCGGTGCAATAGAGCGCCTCGTGGAACGCCATCTCGGATCGCTGTCGAATCCCGAGGCCGACCGTCGGCGTGTCACACCCGCGCCCTGTGCCCCGTTCGCCATCCGCCGCAGCCGCGGACTTCATCAGGCCCATTGCCTCACAGGGGCGCGCACTGGAGGACTCGATTCACCGTTGCGCCTGGCTACCGAGCTCGTCACTAATATTCTCGGAGGGCCGGGGATGAACTCGCTGCTCAATGTCGAGCTGCGCGAGAAACGCGGTCTTGTCTATAATATCGACGCTTCGACGTCGCTTCTGAGCGATACCGGCCTTGTTACAGCTTATCTGGGCTGCGACTATGCCGACACCGACCGCTGTCTGGCCCTGGTCGGCCGCGTCTTCGACAGCCTCGTCCGCATGCCGCTCACGGCCCGCAGACTTGCCGCCGCCAAGAAGCAGTATCTCGGACAGCTGACCGTAGGCAGTACGAACCAGGAGAGCACCGCTCTGGCAATGGGGCGGTCGGTGCTCCGCTTCGGGCGAGTTGCCACATTCGGCGAGCTGGCCGCGCGAATCGAGTCGATAACAGCCGACGAAGTCCTCGCCGCCTCCGAGGCTCTGCGGAGCGAAGTCTGTTCGTCGCTTGTACTCTGCTGACAGTATTATCATATTCGGCCTTTTTGTTGGTCGAAAAGTTGAAGCCTGAGACCGAATATCATTCTTTTTTGCTAATTTCGTCGTCATAATGAAGATCGCACATATCGACCTTGGAGAACGTCCGGTTGTTCTGGCGCCTATGGAAGACGTCACCGACCGCTCTTTCCGCCTGATCTGCAAAGAGCAGGGCGCTTCGGCGACCTACAGCGAATTTGTCAGTGCCGACGCCCTGATACGCTCTATCGCCGCCACAACGCGCAAGCTTTCGATAGATCCCGGCGAGCGTCCGACAGCCATTCAGATTTATGGCCGCGATGTAGCCTCGATGGTAGAGGCCGCACGCCTTGTAGAAGAGGCCGGCCCTGACTTCATAGACATCAATTTCGGATGTCCCGTGAAGAAGGTGGCCCATAAAGGGGCCGGAGCCGGAATGCTGCGTAATATTCCGCTGATGCTCGAGATTACGCGCGAGGTCGTCAAAGCTGTCAGGCTTCCGGTCACTGTCAAGACGCGCCTTGGCTGGGACTGCAACAATATCATCATTGCCGACCTCGCCGAGCAGCTTCAGGACTGCGGCATCGCCGCTCTGACCGTGCATGGCCGCACGCGCTCACAGATGTATACCGGCGAGGCCGACTGGGAAACGATTGCCCGCGTCAAGGAAAATCCTCGGATGACGATACCTCTTATCGGTAACGGAGACATAACCTCGGGCGAAAAGGCCCGCGAGGCTTTCGACCGTTATGGTGTCGACGGCATTATGGTCGGCCGGGCGTCGATAGGCGCGCCCTGGATTTTCAACGATATCAACCGCGCGCTCGGTCGCGGAGGTGCCGAACCCTCGATGCTCGACAAATTCCGTCTATTGCGGCGTCAGATTCTCGAGAGCGTAGAGCGCATCGACGAATATCGCGGCATTCTCCATATCCGCCGCCATCTGGCAGCTTCTCCGCTGTTCAAGGGTATTCCCAATTTCCGCCCGACGCGCATCGAGATGTTGCAGGCCGACACTCTCGACAGGCTGATGGGAATAATCGACCGCGTTGAAAATATGCTTAACGAAAACGAAAACTTAGGGTTATGAAGAAAATTCTGACAATTTTTCTGTTTGTTCTGACGGTAATCGCCGCCATGGCCAACGACAAGATTGAGACCTATTCGATAAAACTCTCGGAGTTCAGCCGGCTCAAGGTTGTCGACGCCGTCAATGTCGATTATATCTGTTCGCCCGATTCGGCCGGGACAGCTTTCTTCGAGGCTACGGCCGCGCAGGCTTCTCTGATAGGATTCCGCAATAACAACGGCCAGCTCGAAATTTCGTTTACGACCGAAGTGGCACCGATGACCAAACTGCCTACCGTACGCGTCTATTCGACGTTTCTGACTTCGGTAGAGAACGACGGAGACTCGACTGTCAGAGTGCTCAATGTGGCCTCGTGTCCGGAATTCAAAGCGCGACTTGTCGGCAACGGACGTCTCAGCGTCAGGAACATAGAGGCAACAAAAGTCAAGGCGTCGCTGTCGACGGGCAACGGCACTCTCGCCATAACCGGAAAATGCGATGAAACCGTTCTGAATCTTGCCGGAACGGGCACGATTCAGGCCGATGGCCTTGAGGCTGTCGCCGTCAGCTGCCGGGCTGCCGGAACAGGCTCAATAGGCTGCTATGCAACCAAGGAGCTTAAAGTGAAGGGACTCGGCTCGACAAGCATCTTCTATCGTGGCAATCCGAAGATAAAGAAAACTGCCATAGGAGTCAAGATTCAGCCTCTCTGACGCTATGGAGCCCGGGGAAAACACCAGGCTTGCTCTGGCCCGCACGATAAAGTGGAACATCATCGACAAGGTGTCGAGTCAGGTGCTCTATGCCGTAACGGGAATCGTGCTGGCAAGGATGCTCTCTCAGGCCGATTTCGGTCTTGTGGGCGCCATAATGGTGTTTCAGGCGTTTGCCCAGCTTCTTATCGACAGCGGTTTTTCGAGCGCTCTGATACAGCGTAAGAATCCTACGCCTGCCGACTATTCCACGGTCTTCTGGACTAATATGGGGATAGCTGTGGCGCTGTATGTCGTTCTATGGTTTCTTGCTCCGGCCATTTCGGGACTTTTCAACGGTGGAGAGCTGCTGACGGTTCTGGCGCGCGCGATGTTCGCCACTTTTATAATCAATGCCGCTTCGATAGTTCAGACAAACAGGCTTATAAAGCAGATGAACGTCAGGCCTGTCGCGCTGTCGAACTCGGCGGGACTTGTTGCGGGAGCGGTCGCAGGTATATGGCTTGCCATTGCCGGTTACGGAGCGTGGGCCATAGTCTGGCAGGCTGTCGCCAACGGCGTTGTCAAGGGAGCATTGCTGTGGTGGTTCGGCGGATGGATTCCGGAGCTTGTGTTCTCACGCCGTTCGCTGAAAGAGTGCTTCAGAGTCGGGGTAGGAGTCATGGGCAGCTCATTCCTTAATACCGTGTTCCAGAATATCTATGCTTTTTTCATCGGTAACCGGGTGGGGCTCGTTGCTCTCGGCTATTATACTCAGGCCGACAAATGGAGCAAGATGGGAGTTATGTCGCTCAGTCAGGTGCTGACATCATCGTTTCTGCCCGTCCTGTCGAAAGATCAGGACGACCCCGTCCGTTTCGCTGCCGCCACGGCGCGCATGAACCGGCTGACGGCTTATCTTCTTTTCCCGGCGATGGGCTTTCTTGCGGTAATGGCTACGCCTATCTTCCATGCGCTGTTCGGAACGAAATGGGACGCGGCGATCGCCCTGTTTCAGCTTCTGCTGCTCCGCGGCGTGTTCACGGTTCTCTGTCAGCTCTATAACAATTATATTCTCGCACTGGGGCGCAGCCGCTTGCTTGTCATAACCGAGGCACTCCGCGACGGAGTGGCCCTTGCAGCTATTGTCGCCACGCTCCCGGTGATAACTCTTTCGGGGCCTGACGACGTTGTCGAGGGGGTGAGGATATTTCTGTGGGGACAGGTTGGTGCGACATTCGTAGCGTGGGCGGCCACCCTGATAATGACAGTGCGCGTTGTCGGAAGCCATGCATCGTGCCGGGGTTTCCTCCGCGACCTTGCGCCATACGCTGTCATGACGCTGCCGCTTATGGCCGCGATGTGGGGCCTGTCGCAGGTCATCGCCAACGTCTGGTTTCTTATGGCAGCGCAGATCGCCGTTGGAGTGGGCCTGTATATGGGGGCTAACGCTCTTCTCGGTTCGCGCATTCAGGCCGACGCGATCGCTTATCTTCGCGGGCGTCTGTGAGGTCAGAACATCAGGCCCGCGTTAATTGAAAATTCCTGTGAGTTAGTCGAGTAGTAGTTTATTCCGGCGCCGTCGGTCGACAGGAAGTGCCGGTTCGGCGTCAGGCCGACAGAATATACGACCGAGAACCGGAATATCTTTACGTTGGCGATCAGAGCCGCCTCCCACAGGCAGTTGACCCTCTGCGGAGTGCCCCTGTCGAAAGCTACGTGGTAGCCCGGAATGAGGGAGTTGGTCGGATCGATGATTTTCTGGACAAGTCCTACGGTCAGCGCCGGCCCTGTCGCCACGCTCAGCGCGCACGACCGGCTCAGTCTGTAGCGATACATGGCGTGCACCGGAAAATAGAGCCCTACCAGCTCGATCCGTTTTGTCTCGGCCCTGTTCTTGCAGGAATAGACCTCGCCGAAGATTCCGGTCGACAGCCCGATGCCGCGATAGAACACCGGCTCGAACGGAACTCCGAATCTGATGCCCTGCATCGGGCCTCCCTCGCCGAAATAGTTGACCCGGTTCCGGCTTCCGCCGCTCGAATATGTATACCATTTCATCGAGTAGCTGAGGCTGAAGCCCCAGAGCCTGTCACCGATCCAGTTCAGCGATCCGGCCGAGGCAGCCACGGCTGCAAGGCAACTCAGACAACATAGAATTATTCTTCGCATAGCAGGGAATGTTTATGTTATTGGCGGCGTTCGATGGCGAATCCGTTACGGCCAGTGCCGCAGAGCGGACATTTGAGGGGGGCTTTTCTGCCATGCTCGGAATATCCGCAGACCGGACAGATCCATCCGACAGCCTGTTTCAGAGATCCGGAGACGCTGCACTCAAGGCTCCCGGCAAGATCGGCGAACAGCTCTTCGTGGTTAATCTCGGCCTTTGAGATGCTTTTGAAAAGCATGGCTATATCCTTAAAGCCTTCGTCGAGGGCTGTCGATGCGTAGCTGGCATATATGTCGCTCCACTCGGCGCGTTCGTTGTCGCGAGCGCGGCAGAGGTTTTCGAGAGAGTTGCCGGCGATGTCGGCGCGGTATGATGAGGCGATTCTGATGTCGCCCCCTTCGAGACGGCTCAGCAACAGACGGCTGTGGGCCAGCTCCTGCCGGGCAACGTCGTCGAACGCGCGGCCGATCTGTTCGTAACCCTCGGTGCGCGCGGCCTCGGCATATATCGTATATCGGGCGAAGTCCTGCGATTCTCCGGCGAAAGCCGCCATAAGATTATGCTCGGTTGTTGTGCCTTTTATCGTTCTTGTTTCCATGGTTGTCGTTTTAAGGAAATTGTGGATCAGTTATTATTTATATAAGTATGTGATTTTATATAAATAACAACCGCAGAACCCGTGTTGTTCGGCTCTGCGGCAGTAAATGATTCTTACGCCCGGTCAGTCGTGGTTCTTGACGGGAACCTGACGATGGAATTCTTCGCGGAACGAGATTATTGTCTCTGTGCGGCCAACGCCGAGGGTCTGGAGCTTGCGGTGGATAAAGTCGAGAAGATGCTCGTTGTTGCGGGCATACACCTTGATGAAGATGTCGTATTTACCTGTGGTGAAATGACATTCGACGATCTCGGGAATTTCCTTTATTTTCTGCACGATTTCGTCGAAACGCGACGGGTCGTTAAGGAAAAAGCCGATGTAGGCGCATGTGTCGTAACCGACTGCTTCATGGTTGATGATTGTTTCAAATCCCTTGATTATGCCGGCAGCGAGCAGCTTCTGTATGCGCTGGTGTATTGCAGCACCGGATACATTACACTCGCGTGCAATCTCCAGAAACGGCTTTCGGGCATTGCGCGATAACACGTTGAGAATCTTAAGGTCGAGATTATCAAATTGCTGACGTGACATATTATTATTACGATTTTGAGGTTATTTGCCGCAAATTTAGCGAAATTTGAACAATAGAATATAATATCAATCGCGAAAATTTGTTAAATTAACATCAATGTGATATGAATTAGGAGTTGGGAGTTAGGAATTAGGAGTTGGGGGCGGTTGACGGCATTTTAACGACGGATGTCGCAATTCGTCGTGAGTAGACGGGGATTTGTGGGCGATTTTATGAAAAAGTTACAAAAGGGTGAAAAAAATATTTCGAATTATTGTTGGAATATAAAATATTGTTGTATATTTGCAGTGTGGACGTAGATCTACACTTAGAAATGCAATCTATTTCTATCCTGTCAATATTTATCCTGGAAGCGGGGAGCAGTGATGCTTCCCGCTCTCATCTTATCACCGACGGATTGTAAGATTTGTAAGATTTATAAGATTTATAGGATTTATATAGGGAAATGAAGTAACTTTGCGGAAAATAGACCGAGTTATGAGTATCGCCGACGTTAAGCTGCTTGAATTTCCGCGCCGAAACGATCCGCGCGGCAATCTGTCGTTTGTCGAAGGGGGCAACCATGTCCCTTTTGACATAAGGCGTGTTTTTTATCTTTATGACGTGCCGTCGGGAGCGATGCGCGGGGGACATGCCCACCGCATTGAGCAGCAGGTTCTGATAGCTCTGTCGGGGAGTTTCGACGTGCGTCTCGACGACGGCCGAGAGCAGATGACCGTCACGCTGAATCGTCCCTACCGGGGTGTGCTGATACCGCCCGGGGTGTGGCGCGAGCTCGAGAATTTCACAAGCGGGAGTGTCTGCCTGACGCTTTCGTCGATAGATTACGACGAGAGCGACTATATCCGCTCTTACGCTGACTTTTTAGCATCGATAAAATGAAGCAGTATCCGTTTCTTGATCTGCGCGCTGTTGTAGAGCCATACGCCGACGAGCTCCGCGAGGCCGCCTTGCGGGTGATCGACAGCGGCCGCTATGTCGGTGGCCCTGAGGTCGAGACTCTCGAGAGTCAGCTCGCCGGGCTGCTTAAGGTGCCGTATGTGGTAGGGGTCAGCAACGGGCTCGACGCCCTGCGCCTGACGCTGCGTGCCTGGGTTGAGCTCGGACGCCTGAAGCAGGGCGACGAGGTGATTGTTCCGGCAAACACCTATATAGCAAGTGTGTTGGCTGTTACCGACGCCGGACTGACGCCTGTGCCTGTGGAGCCGTCGATCGAGACTATGAACCTCGACACGAGTCTGCTCGAAGCTGCGCTGACGCCACGCACGCGCGCCGTCATGCCCGTGCATCTCTACGGCAATGTGGTCTGGGACAGCGCTCTGGTCGACTTTGTGAGGCACCATGACCTGCTCGTGCTCGAAGACAACGCGCAGGCAATCGGTGGCCGTGCTCTCGCGCCGGGACTGTTCGGCAGCGATATGGCGGGCGCTCTGGGCCACGCTGGTGCCCTGAGCTTCTATCCGACGAAGAATATAGGAGCATTGGGCGATGCCGGTGCCGTCGTCACTCACGACGCCGAGCTGGCCCGCACGGTCAGGGCTCTTGCCAACTACGGCAGTGACCGCCGCTACCATAATATAATGGCGGGCTTCAACTGTCGGCTCGACCCTATGCAGGCGGCTCTGATCGGAGTGCGCCTGAAGCATATCAAAGAAGAGAACGCCGACCGCTTCGCCCGCGCTCTGGCTTATACGCGCGAGCTCAACAATCCGGCGGTCATAGCGCCGGGAGTGTCGCGCGAGGTAGTCGACCAGGTGTGGCATCAATATGTTGTCCGCGTCACCGGCGGCCGGCGCGATACCCTCGCTGAGGAACTCCGTAAAAGAGGTGTCGCCACCGACATACACTATGCCGTGCCGCCCCACCGCCAGCCCTGCTATGCCGCTACGCTCGGCCGGAAAAGCTATCCGGTCACGGAGCAGCTGGCTTCGGAAGTGCTCAGCCTGCCGATAGCGCGCGGTACCGAGGTCAAAGATGCGGCCGATATAGCCCGTATAATAAATGAAATAAAACTCTGACACTATGCCGCGAAGAAAACGCCGCCGCAATCCCCGCCTTGGCGCCGGACTGCTGGCCATTGCCCTTGTAGCGCTATTTATCGGCGGGGCCGTGTTCTACAACAGAATCATGGCGTCGCATTCGGGCGCTCTTCCCGGACAATCGGGCGCCTATGGCGACCTGCTGAAGGTTGTCGACACCTTCAACCGTCCCGACACCCGGCTGAAATATAAGGCTATGGACATATCGTTCAACGCCGACGACCATATCCCGAACTGGGTCGCGTGGGAGCTTCTCGGCTCGGAGACCGACGGCGAGATTCCGCGCGCACGCTCGTTCAGCCACGATGACAATGTTGCCGGATGTGCCTGGCGCGAAGACTATGTCAACAGCGGATACGACCGCGGCCACATGGCCCCCGCCGGAGATATGAAGTGGGATCGCGAGGCCATGCGCGAGTCTTTTCTGCTGACGAACGTGGCTCCGCAGTGTCATGCTCTCAACGGCGGCTCGTGGAAGACGGTCGAGGAACTGTGCCGGAAGTGGGCAGTCAGCGATTCAGCCATCATAATTGTGTGCGGCCCTGTTCCGGGAGAGACACCGATAGAGCGTATCGGGGAATCGAGGGTCAGCGTTCCGAGGCGCTTTTTCAAGGTCGTTCTGTCGCCTTATGTCAGGCCGGCACGTGCCATAGGCTTTGTCATGCGCAACAGCGATGACAGGCAGTATGCGTCGAAATGCTACGTGAGTGTCGATGAGGTCGAGCGGCTGACAGGCTATGACTTCTTTTCGGAATTGCCCGACACGCTCGAGAACGCAGTCGAGGCGAAGGTCAATCCCTACGACTGGGAGGGGCTGAATCTGTAGTCTTCCTCAGCCTACGCGGCCTATTACGGCGGCTGAGCTTCCGTGGGCGCTCCGGCGACACGCCGCGAGGGCTTCGGGTGCTTTTTCGCTGTCGACAACTATAATCATTATTCCCCGGCAGGGTGTATTCATCACAGCCGCTCCCGATTCATGTCGGCGCTTACAATTTCGGTCTCGGCCAGTCGGGCGGCTTCGCCGATACGGGACGTCAGCTCAGCCGGAAGAGCATCGTCGGCATTGCCGCCGATGCGCAGCGAAATGGCCAGCCAGCGCGGGAAAGCGCCGACGCTCAGAAGGCGGTTTGCGACGGTGTTGACGGCATCGGCGCCGTCGGGAGAAGTAAAAGAAGCCGTTGTCAGGGCCGTGCGCTCGGAATGGGCGGCCAATATTGCCACATTGCCGTCGCCGAGAGTGTTCTCGTTGCGGAAGCCGGGCGCGACGAGTCTGTCGACCAGGTTCCGGCATGTCGATTCATTTGCCATAAAACCGGGGAATAATTGTTCATAGCAGTAACATTCCCGCAAGGCCGTCAGTTCAGTTTTCGGGCTTGCGCAACACGAACATCGGCGTCGGCTCGAATCGCGGGAGCGCCATTACCTGAAGGGGAAGATCGCGCACTTCGGGGCGCTCGCTGCCGTCGCCGACGGCTGTCAGTCCGTGGCCGTTGCGCAGAGCGTCGAGCATTGTGCGCACCGCAATCTCGGGAGTGTTGTTGTCGGCGCTGAGGTGGCAGAGAAATACGTGGGCGAGCTGCGGAGTGTAGATTCTGGCAATGAAGCGCGCCGTGTCGGCGTTGTCGAGGTGGCCGCGCACGTTCATAATGCGGTGTTTGAGATATTCGGGATAGGTGCCGTGGAGCAGCATGTCGGCGTCGTAGTTGCTTTCGATCACTATATGGTTGGCTTTGCGCATATAGTATTCCACGCGGTCGGTCACGACGCCCAGATCGGTGGCGATGGCGAAAGCGTGGCCCGACGGGCCGCGCTCGATGAAAAAGCCGACATTGTCGGTGCCGTCGTGGCTGACGTCGAAGGCCGTGACGGTGAAATTTCCGATGGTGAACGGTATTTCCTTATAGATCGGCCGGTGGTAATCCTTGAAGCGGCGCGAGACGTTGTGGCGCCTGAGAATTCCCTGAAGGCAGCGCGGAGTGCAGTATATTCCGATATGCCGGTGTTCCCTGACCAGCGAATATATCGAGCGGATATGGTCGGTATGGTCGTGGGTGACAAGAATTCCTTTCACCATGGCCATGTCGACGGCGTTGCGGCGCAGCACGTCGACAACCATACCGGCGTCGACGCCGGTGTCGATCAGAAAGCCGCCGTCGCTGTCGCCCAGATAGGAGCAGTTTCCGCTTGAGCCGCTGCCGAGCCCCATGAAAAGCATGGTGTTGTCGCCGTCGCCCAGACGCGAGACCTGCCGACGTCGGCGCGCTATGCGCTCGGCTTCTTCCGAGAGGTCGATGTCGTCGAAGAGACCGGGCTGCAGGTCGTTGTAGAATGAGGGGCGGCGTTTCATCGGGTCAGCTGAAGAGCAGGAATATTGTTGGTCGTTTGTCGTAGTTATAATTCGCCCGGCCCCATTCTGCGAGCGTCATCACTCTGACGTCGGCGCCCGGCCCTGTCAGGTCGCAGGCAGCGGCGAGCCGGAGCGAGCCGGGGAGCGTGGCGGCGAGTTCGGCTATCAGCTTGTTGTTGCGGTAGGGGGTCTCGATGAATATCTGGGTCTGCCGTTCGCGCCGGATGCGGCTTTCGAGGCGCCGCAGGGTTTCGGTGCGCGCGCCTTTGTCGATAGGGAGGTAGCCGTTGAAGGCGAAGCTCTGGCCGTTGAATCCCGAGGCCATCAGTCCGAGAATTATGCTCGACGGCCCGACCATCGGAACAATCGTGTGGCCGTGGCGGCGCGCCATGTCGACAGCGTCGGCGCCCGGGTCGGCTATAGCCGGACAGCCGGCTTCGGAGATGAGTCCCATATCGTGGCCTTCGTCGAGCGGCGCGATCATTGCGGGCAGCTCGGCTGCGGTCGTGTGGGTGTTGAGGGTGAAGAATGTAAGATCGTCGATGACTATGGCGGGATTGCATCGCTTGAGGAAACGGCGCGCTGTGCGCACGTTCTCCACGATAAAGTAGCGCAGCTCGGAGGCTACGGCGATGTTGCGCGGCGGCAGAACGTCGCCGACAGGGGCGTCGCTCATTGTCGACGGCAGCAGCCAGAGTCGCGATTTATTCGAGGCCATAGTCTTTTATTTTGCGGTAGAGAGTGCGTTCGCTTATCTGGAGTTCGCGTGCCGCTTCCTTGCGGCGTCCGTCGTGGCGCTCGAGGGCGCGGCGAATGGTCTCGCGTTCGGTCTGTTCGAGGGTAGGCGCCGGCGTGGCGGCCGATTCCTCGCGCGGCTCGTCGGAGATGTTCTCTGGCTCGATAGCGGGAGTGTATGGTACCAGAGCGCGGGCTATCGGCGCGGTGTCGTCGGGCTTACCCGGCTTTCCGCCGCGTTCGTAGCTGTCGAGGCGCTCGCGCAGAGAGGCAATCTCGCGCTGAAGACTCATCAGCATTCCGAAAAGGGCTTCGCGCTCGTGGTCGTAGTCGTGATGGCTGAAACTGTCGCCGACGGTAGCCACACTCGACGATGCTGCAGGCAGATATGCCACTACATCCTCGGCAGTTATGTCGTTGCCGGCGCCGAACAGCGACAGCTGGTCGACGACATTCTTGAGCTGACGCACATTTCCGGGCCAGCGGTAGCGCAGTAGCGCACGGCGGGCGCCGTCGCTGAAGGTTACGGGATGGGTGTGGTAGCGCTCGGCAAAGTCGCCGGCAAATTTGCGCGCCAGCAGAAGTACGTCGTTGCCGCGTTCGCGTAGCGGGGGCACATTGATCTGAACCGTCGACAGGCGATAGTATAGGTCCTCGCGGAAGCGCCCCTCGGCGACGGCCTTGGCCATGTCGACATTGGTGGCGGCGACGATGCGCACGTTGCTCTTCTGGACGTTGCTCGACCCGACACGGATAAACTCACCGGTCTCAAGCACGCGCAGCAGGCGCGCTTGTGTGGTCAGCGGCAGCTCGGCCACTTCGTCGAGGAATATGGTGCCTCCGTCGGCTTCTTCGAAATATCCCTTGCGGGCGGCCACGGCGCCGGTGAACGCGCCTTTCTCGTGGCCGAAGAGCTCGCTGTCGATCGTGCCTTCGGGGATGGCGCCGCAGTTGACGGCAATGTAGGTCGAATGTTTGCGCGGACTGTTGCTGTGGATTATTTTCGGAAAAAACTCCTTGCCCGAACCGCTTTCGCCGACAACGAGCACGCTCAGGTCGATGGGAGCAACGCGCAGCGCACGGGCTACGGCGGCAGTCAGAGCCGGAGCGTTGCCGACAATGCCGAGCCGCAGTTTGGCCTGCTGCACTTCGGGAGTCAGGTTTTCGTCGAGATTCAGTTCCATTTGCGAAGACTGTAGGTCTGTTGTTTTAGCCAGCGGCCGAATTCTTCGGGGCTCTGCTGGTGTTTCTGCTGTTCTTCGACAGAAATAGGGCGGCCGACGGTCATGCGGCGCACGGTGTCGTGGACGCGGAAAACTTCGGCCGGAAGCCGCAGTGTGCGCAGTTTCCAGCTGATGAGCCCCAGAATGTTGAACCATACTGAGTTATGACCGTGAAAATATATCGGTATGACAGGTACTTTACATTGGGCGATTATGCGCATGACGTTCGGCTGCCACTGGCGGTCTTCGATGCGCAGCCGGCCGTTGATCTTGCTGACGGCGCCGGCGGGGAAGAAGCCGAGAGGCTCGCCCGAGCGGATCTGGGCGAAAGCTTCCTTGATTCCGCGCATCGACACGGCCTTCTTCTTCGGGTCGTCGCTGGCCAGTGCGTCGACTGCGATGAAATTCGCGCCGAAGCCGCTTATATGCTTCAGAATCATGTTGACCATGACCTTGAATTTCGGGCGCCGTGTGGCGATCAGGTTCAGCAGCATTATTCCCTCCATGGCTCCGAAGGGATGATTGCTGACAGTTATAAACGGGCCCTGCGGAAGATTGTCGAGAACGTCGCGGCCCCGGATCTCGAGCCTGACGTTGAGGTCGCGCAACATTCCTTCGGAAATTGCGCCCGCGTCGCCGCCGCCGTTGCGATAGTTGCGGGAGTGAAGCCAGTTGACTTTGTCGAGCGCAAAGAACTTCATCAGGCGGCGCGTCAGCCTGTCGTGGCCCTGCAGCGGCTTTATGATGTCCTGCACCTCTTTCATGTCAAGCACATCGGGCTTCGGTGCGATGTCGAGATTATCCATTTTTGTCCTGTTTATTCAAAACGCAAAGTTACGAAAAAAATCGAAAACGGGAGTAATGGGAATCATGGGAGCAACGGGAATATTGAGGGAAAACGAACGGAATCAGGCGCGGATTTGTTATCTTTGAGGGAATTTATTGAAAAGATTATGGACGACAAATTCAGAATTGAAGAGAGCCTGCGCGGTGACAGCGACCGCCCGAAGCTCGAAGAGATCTATATGACTTCGTTTCCGGCCGACGAGCGCCGCGAGTGGGCACTCGTGGAGCGGCTTGCCGACGACCCGGCATCGCCGATGACGATGCTGAAAATCACCGACGGCGGGGGACGTGCGGCCGGATTGCTGACGATATGGCGTTTCGACGGACTGAGCTACATAGAGCATTTCGCTGTCGACAGCAGCCGTCGCGGCTCGGGCCTCGGATCGAAAGTTTTATCGCGGGTTGTCATAGCCGAAATGCCGGTTCCGATTGTTATAGAGGTAGAGCCTCCCGGCGATCCCGCCTACGGGCCGATGGCAGCCCGACGGGTCGACTTCTACCGGCGCCACGGATTCACGGAGTTCGAGGATTTCGACTATGTTCAGCCGCCATACGCTCCGGGATTGAAGGAGGTGGTTCTGATGCTTATGGCTACGCGCGATGATGTAGATCCCGGGCGTGCCGCAAGCCTTATTCACAGCCACGTCTATAACAAAAAATGAACAACCAGCCGACATCTTCCCAACAGCCTTCCGTAGCGATACGCAACTATTCGTTTTTAGTCTTTTATCTGGTGGTGCTCAGCGCGCTGGGCTCGTTTGTCAACGATATGTATGCGCCGGCGTTGCCGTCGATGGCGCGGCTTTTCGGCTGTTCGGTGTCGACGGCGCAGATGGGGCTGACGATGGGCATGATCGGTCTGGCTCTGGGGCAGCTTATACTCGGGCCTGTCAGCGACAGGGTGGGGCGTAAGCCGGTGTTGGTCGGTTCAATGGCGGTGTTTATCGTGGCCGCGGTTATCAGTGTTTTCTCTCCGACGATCCACTTTTTTCTGGGTTGTCGCGTGTTTCAGGGGATAGGCGCGGCGGGTGCTTATTTTCTGGCCCGCACTATTCCTGCCGACCTCTACGGAGGCCGCGCACTGGCGAAGCTGATGGCCATCGTCGGAGCAATCAACGGACTGGCCCCGGCGGCGTCGCCTGTCATCGGCGGCATCATAACCGACGCATGGTCGTGGAAAGGTGTTTTCTGGGTTCTGGCTGCTTTCGCGCTGGTTCTCATAGCGCTGTCGCCTCTTTCGCGGGAGTCGCTGCCGAAAGACCGCCGGTTCAAGGGGCCGTGGAGCCAGGAGTTAGGTCGCTATCTCGTTTTGCTGCGCAATAAGCCGTTTATGGTTCATGTGACGCTTAAAGGCGCGGCTTTAGGGCTGCTGTTCGCCTATATATCATCATCGTCTTTCATAGTGCAGACAGTCTACGGCTTCTCGGCGACGGGCTACGGCCTGATTATTGGCGGCAATGCCTTGTTTTGTGCCGCCGGTTCGATGGCGGCGCTCCGGTTCAAGCTTCTTAAGAACGCCGGCGTAGTCGGTGCCTGGATGCTGGTTGTTGTCATGACGGCAACATGCGTCTCGCTCTGGCTGGTGAAGAATTTCTGGGTCTACGAGCTGCTGATGCTGCCTATGATGGTGGCTTTGGGCATGATTTTCACCATGAGCAACACTCTGGCCATGAACGAGGGGCGCACGTCGGCCGGAGAGGCTTCGGCGGTATTGGGCGTGTCGGGATATGTCTTCGGCGCTATTGTCGCGCCGCTTGTCGGGGTCGGCGACATGCTCCATTCGACAGCAATTGTTTATGCGGTTCTGACCGTGATTCTTGTCATTGCGGCCGAAGCCTCGCGCCGTCTGCCTGCCGACCTCGGCAAATGACCGGCTATTTTTTGGCTTTCAGGACGTCGCTGTAGACTTCGAGGGTCTGCCCGGCTATCGTGTCCCAGTTATATGGGGTGAGGTCGTAGACACGGCGGCGCGGTTCCGCAAGCTTGCGCTTCAGAATCTCCGACAGGGCGCCGACGTCGCCCGCCGGGAAGAAGTCGCCGTTGTCGAGCGCGTCGAGGCGGTTGGCAGGAATCGAGCTGACGGCGACATCGAGGCCGTAGCTCATCGCTTCGAGCAATGCTATGGGAAGGCCTTCGTGGTAGCTCGGCATGGCGAAGAGGGCGGCGTGGCTCATCAGCTGGTTCAGACGGCGCCCGCGGATGAAGCCTGTCAGTACGACACCGGCTTCCGAGGCCCGCCGCTTGAGATCGGCCGAATGGGAGTCGGGATGGTCGGCGTCGCCGGCTATGGCGAGGCGATAGCCCGGTATGGCGGCGCGCTGCCAGGCTTCGATAAGATCGTGGAATCCCTTTTCCTTGACGAATCGGCCCAGAGCGACTGCGTAGCGCCCGGGGGCAAGCCCGAGGTCTTCGATATAGTCGGTCGCTGTGTCGTGAACGGGGACGTTGACGCCGTTGAAGATGAGGCGTGTGTCGGTGCGACCGTAGAGTCGCGCCTCGATGTCGGCGATGACGCGTGAGATGACGATGACAGCGTTGGAGTAACGAGCTCCCATCCGTTCGCCGCTGCGGAGCACGAAACGCGCCAGACGCCCCCATTTGGCACGGTCGTAATCGGGCCCGTGGTTGGTGGTGACGACCTTCATTCCGAGAAGGCGCGCCATAGGAGTCAGAAGAGCCGGGCCGATAGCGTGGATATGGACAATGTCGGGATGCAGTCGCCGGACTTTCAGCAGGGCGAGGAAAGTGTGGACAGTGGCTTCGAGGCTCTTGCGGCGCGGCGCGTAGACCGGCAGCAGGCTGACGCCCTTATAAGAGTCGGGATGACCGGGAGCGAGATACGGCGTGCGGCAGACGACGGTGACATCGTGGCCCATAGCGGCCAGACGCGGGTAGAGTTCCTGACAGTGGGTCTCGACACCGCCCTGGATGTCGGGGATTCCGCGGGTGCCGACAACTGCGATCTTCATGACGGTTATTTACGCGGCTTGAGGTCGCCCTGAGTGGGATCCTGGCCGACGTCTTCCCATTTTTTGTCGAGACAGGGCTCGAGTCCGCGCATTACGCGCAGTTTGTTTGTCAGAGCCCATTTCATAGGGCGGCTGATATATTTGTGCATTACAGGCGATGCCGTGCCGACCATCCAGCAGTTTTTCGGACAGTTGCGCACCTTTGCGCGCACGCGTTCGGCCTGTTCGCTGCTCCATATCTCGGAGAACGGAGCATTGTGGATATTGCCCATCGATTCCTTCCAGAATCGTTCTTCGAGACCGTTGCAGGGAAAGACTTCGCCCCAGGGGTCGATGAAGAAATTGGTTGTTCCGGCCTCGCAGGGGAGCATACGGCGTCCGCCTTCGATATAGTTGATGAGGCCCATGTTGAAATAGGCGCGGAACCACGATTTGGGGTGTTTCTCGGAGAGCTGGCGGCGAATCAGTTCGGCGAAGTCGGCGGTGACGGCGTTGCGGTTCGTTATCTCGTTGTCGTCCTTATGGAAGTAGTAGGAGTTATGGAACGCAGCTGTGGCAAACTCAAGCCCGAGGCTCTTGGCAAGGTCGTAGAGAGCCAGCATGTCGCGGGAGTTGTTGTTGCTGACCGTGCATCCGAACCCGATGTCTTTCAGTCCCATCTCCTTGAGCGTCAGCAGTGTGCGAAGACCCTTGTCGAATCCTCCCTCGCGGCCGCGAAGATGGTCGTTGGTCTGGCTGAGACCTTCGATAGAGATTCTGATGCCGATTTTCGGGAACCGGCGGGCAAGTTCGATGACGCGGTCTTCGAACCATCCCGACGTAGATATGACAATGCGCGGAGCATGGCGGTAACATTCCTCGACAATCTCGGGCAGATCGGTGCGCACAAAAGGCTCGCCGCCTGTCAGGTTTATGAACTTGAGGGGCGGAAGCGTCGCCAGATCAGAGGCTTTGATCTCTTCTTCCTTGCGAGTAGGGTATTTCCAGATGTTACACATCTTGCACTGCATGGGGCAGCGGTATGTCAAGATGATAGATGCATCTGTTGGTTTTGGCACTGTCATATTATCGTGAATACGCTCCTGAATTGTCTGCAAAATTACAATTTTTTTCTGACATAGCCTTATTTCGGTTCCTATTGTTGGCGGAAACGCCTGTAATGGTTTGCTGATCAGACGGAAAAGAATCGGCAGCCTGAAAAATGGCCGCCGATGTCTTTTGAGAGAGGAAGAGAATGAGAATCAGGATTTGCGCGACTTGCGGGCTTCGGCTATGATGAGCCAGACTGCTACAGCCAGACCGGCGCCGCAGAGCGGGCCGACGACCATGATCCAGAAGTCGCCCCATGCTTCGGGCGAGAACAGTGCGGGGCCGAAGGAACGGGCCGGGTTGACAGAGCAGTTGTCGACAGGGATTCCGACGATGTTCACAAGGCCGAGAGCTATACCGATGGCGAGACCGGAGAATTTGCCGAATCCGCTTTTGGGATCGGTGGCGGCCAGCACAACGAAGACGAAGAAGAAGGTAAGGAGCACTTCGGCGGCAATGGCCATGCCGGGGGTTGCGCCGGGCTGAAGGACGTTGGCGGCGATAGTGTTGACCATTCCGTCGTTGTCGGTTATTCCGCCGAAGTTATAGATGCCTTCGAGTCCGAGACCCGACAGCCAGAAGAGGAGGCAGGCGCCGAGAGCGGCTCCGAGAAGCTGGGCGATGACATATCCGCAGAAGTCGCGGCCGCTGAGACCGCCTTTGATCCATACGGCGAACGATACGGCCGGGTTGACATGGCATCCCGATATGTTGCCGATGGAATAACAGAGGCATATCAGCACTAGACCGAAGCAAAGACCGATACCGAGGCCGCCGATCGACGGCCCGGCCAGAACGGCGCTACCGCAGGCCAGCAGAACAAGAAACATCGTTCCGACAAATTCGGCGATGTATTTACGCATACTGCTCATAAATAAAAATTTTAAGAGTTATTGTCTGTATCTATTAATAATGACAAAAACTGGCTTAAAAAGTTTAATCAAAGTTTGAAATCACCCTGCCGTAGGAACGTACCTTCGGCTACAGTATCTGACAATTTTGCAGAATAACCACATCAAACAGCCTATTCGCGTCAAGCGCCGTGAGGCGCGGATTTTCTTCATCCCACTGCGATAGCTGTGGGCTTGAGAACCAACAATATATGCGTGCAAGCCGCGGAGCGCGCGCAGTCACGCAAATGGCGTTAGCCAAGGTCCGCGACCTGCGCTGTCGCGTTTCGCGGCGGCGCGCACTGCCGTGGCTTGCCGCGATGTTGCAGGATTGTTCGGTTTGTGGTCAATCGATTGATTGCTAATTGTTTGGCGGACGCGATGAATCGCGTCCCTACGCTCGGACAGGCCATTTGCTCGGAAGAACCCAAACAGATCATTCGCCGCCAAGCGCGGAACGCGCGTCCCGGATCACGGCAATTTACGCACGGTGTTCTTATTCGGCAATGAAGGGCTTCAGGCCTTCGACGGCTTCGGCTGCGGTTATGCGGCGGCCGCCGTTGTCGAGGTCGACGAGCACATAGCGGTTGTTGCCCATGCCGAGCTCTTTCATGTAGGAGAGCTGGCGCAGGCCGTGGCGGCTCTCGATGCGTTCGACCATGTCGTGGTGTTCGGCTTCGGTCATGGCGTAGATGAGGTCTACACAGGCCTGATCGAGGGCGAGGATGTCGGTCGACGAGAGAATGCCGACATTGGGGGTCACGACAGGAGCGGCGTTGATTCCCTCGCAGTCGCACGACACTGACATGTTGCGCATTACGTTGACGTAGGTGATATTTTTTCCGAAATGGTCGACGACAGATTTTGTCGACTCGGTCATGCGCTCCATGAACTCTTCTTCTTTGATGTCCCACTGGTCGTCCTGACCGGGCGTGGTGTGGATCCAGGCCTTGCCTATGCGGCCGTCGGCGCACCCGATTCCGATATTCTTGTTGCTTCCGCCGAAACCGCCCTGTGTGTGGCCCTTGAAGTGGGTCAGAACGACCAGAGAGTTGTAGTCGGGAAGATGTCCGCCGACCGACATCTCCTTAAACCATTTTCCGTCTTTGACGGGGAACATCGCCGTGCCGTCTTCATCGAGGATGTCGACGGGACAGAAAGTCCATCCGTTGACTTTGAGCGTCTCGCGATGCTGCGGGGTAGTGTAGCGGTCACCGTCGTAGTAGGTGTTTGTCTCGACGATAGTGGCTTCGGGCAGATCTTTAGAAATCAGAGCCTTGACCCAGTCGTGGGGGATTATGTTCGGGCCGTGTTGCTCGCCGGTGTGGAGTTTCACGGCTGTCCGGCCTTCGATATTGCCTCTGACCTGTTCGAAAGCCTTTATCAGACCCTCGGGGCCGAGCTGGCGGGTGAAATAAACTATCGATTCGTTGCCGGTGCGCTCTTCGTAAGGCACATACTTGTTTCCGTCTTTTCCCGGAACGGGCTGTGACTGGGCTGATGCGGTTGTTCCCATGGCTATGATACTTGAAATAATTATTGACAGGATTTTTTTCATCGGGGTATAGTTCTGATTGACAGTGCAAAGTTACGAAAAACGGCAGACATTCCGAGCCGGAGACTGAATTTATGGATAAGTATTGTTACTTTTGCGGCAGCTTATTCATTTTCGGATAGCCGGGAAATCATTATGCGCGCCCTTTTCTATATAATCATTCTGCTGGTTATTACCGGATGCAGTTATTCGAGTGTCCAACAAGAGGCGCTCGACGAGGCGCAGCTGCTTATGGATGATGATCCGGCGGCAGCGCTGTCGAAGCTCGACGACATCGACATTTCGGAGATAAGGGATTCGGCGACCATGGCCCGGTGGGCTCTCTTATACAGCGAGGCTATGGTCATCAACCGGCTGTCGGCTCCGGCTGACACTATCGTCAATATCGCCATTGATTATTACGGGCGCCACCGGCAGCAGAACGAGTATCAGAAGGCTTCGCGCCTGAAATCATTGATTACATCCGGCAAAGCCGACAATCAGCTTGCCACCTACCGTTATATTCAGAAAGAAAAGGAGTTTCTGCTCTATAAGGAACGGGCCAGACGGGAATTATATATGTTTATCGGACTGGCTATTCTTCTTGTGGCGGCAGGAATTATTATATGGCTGCGTCAGCGGATGAAGATACAGTCTTTGCAGAATGAGGCGCTTATGGCCGAAGCCTCGGGCTTCAGACAACAGGCCGACGCGATCCGGGGCGATGTCAGCCGCCTGGAGACGAAGCTGCACGGACTGCTTGAAAACCGCTTTTCGCTGATAGACTCGCTTTGTCAGACCTATTACGAGTCTCAGGGCACGAAAACCGAGCGAAAGGCTATTATCGACAAGGTGAAAAGCGAAATCGAATCGGTCAGAACCGACTCTTTTCCTGAAATGGAACGCGCCGTGAACGATTGCCGCGACAATCTTCTCGTCAGGGTCAAAGAGGCTTACGCTGATATCCGCCCTGAAGACTACCGGCTTCTGGTTTATCTCGCAAGCGGCCTCTCGACGCGGACACTGAGCCTGCTCATCGGCGAATCGGTCGAGGTCGTCTATAAACGGAAGTCGAGGCTAAAATCGCGGCTCAGGGAATCGGTCGAGCCTGTGTGTCCCGAAATTATGGCTGTTTTCTGACCGGTTTTTCTTCCGGTCAGACTTTTTTCGTGTTGTCCGGCGTATGTCTCTGTTGGCCAGTGCTTTGTCAAGGCGTGTGTCAGACTTTTGCTTTGGCGTTTCAAGGTGATGGGAAGTAATTTTGCATCAGACTTTCGGAGAACCGGAGGTCGGCAAAATCCATTCACATGAACACAAGGCTATTTATTGTAATTCTGACTGCTGTCATTATTTCAGGAACATGTCAGGCGCAGAATCAGGAGGCTTCAGACAGTCTCTCGCGTGAGCTGCAGGAGGTAGTTGTCACAGCAAAGCAACCGGCGACAAAATTAGTCGGCTCCACACTTGTGTCAACTATCCCCGGCACGAATCTCGCCGGACTCGGCAATGCACTTGATGTGCTCGCCCAGTTGCCGATGATCAAGGTTGAAGACAATACCGTCAGCGTTATCGGCAAGAGCAATATCGAAATCTATATCGACGGACGACCGATGCGCGACGAACAGGAGTTACGACAGCTGCTTTCTTCCAATCTGAAAAGAGTGGAATTGCTCATGGCGCCCGGAGCCGCTTATGCCAGTACAACCGGAGCGGTGCTTAAAATCACGACACGGCGTAATTTCGTGAAGGGGCTGTCGCTTACCGACCAGTTTCTACTTGAATGCCGTCGCAAATGGTCGGTTATGGATTACCTCGCCCTAAGCTATCGGGCCGGTAACTGGGAGCTCTTTGCCAACGGTACGATAAAACACTATAACTCACTCACAAAGGGGATGACAACCAATACGCTCGTCTATAACGGAAAGGAAACTGTCGTTGGCAGCAGTCAAAACAATTCTTTCCCCACCACGGTCGGCGTGATAAAGGCAGGATTCAACTATGCCAATGGGCCACAATCGTTTGGTGCGTATTACCGATATAACCCGGAGCGCGGCGATTTCAAAAACGCAGGCAGCGAATGGCTCGACGACAGCCCGCCAATCAGCAGTAATATAGACAAGCATATCAGGGCGCACAGCCACCTCGCTTCTCTCTATTATGAAAACACTTTTGCCGAAAAATATCTTCTTCACTTCGACGGCGATTTCCGCCGGTCAAATGAAAACAATTCCGTGGCGACGACCTATACTGATTCGTCGAATCCGGCAGTGAACTCAACAGATGAAAGGGCATCGACTCTCTGGGCGGGGAAGCTGTATCTGAAATTCCCTGTCTGGAAAGGAGATTTTACCGTCGGAACGCAAGACAGTTATACCCATACTTCGCTTGATTACCGCATGCTGAACGATGCCGTCAGTGAATATATCCCCTCATCACTGACCGATGCACGGCAAACTTCCGCCTCTCTGTTCGCTTCGTGGTCGCGTCTGTTCGGTAAATTTTCGCTCGCGGTTGGTGCGAGATACGAGTATGTCGATTATGACTTCAAGGCTAACGGCAAACGAGATGAAGATGTCAGCCGTCGCGATAATCTGTTGACGCCCGACCTCTCGCTCGGATATTCGTTTGACGATGAAACACAAATAAGCCTCAGTTATAAAATGGCGACCGTGAAGCCATCATATTCACAGCTTACAGGATCTCTCAGTTACACGGGCTTGCACCAGATCGAGGGTGGCAATCCGGCGCTCCACGACGAGAGGATGCACGACATTCAGCTGTTCGCCATGTGGAAAGGCTTCATGGTGCAGGCTGATTACACCCGTTCGCTGGATACGTATGCTTTTGTCAAGCAGGTATATCCCGCCGATAATCTCCAGCTTCTCATGCATCCTGTCAATATCGACGTTTCGGCATTGAATCTCTATCTTGTCTGGAGCCAACCCATACGCCGATGGATTCCGAATGTTACGGTCGGTATGTATAGGCAGTGGTTACAGCTTGATAATCACCGATACGACAAACCGATATTCTCTTATTATTTTGACAATACTGTTTCTTTACCTCACGGATGGCTCATTACGGCCAACATAAACGGCAGTTCGCAGGGCGATATGCACACCAACCGATTCGCTGCCTCATGGTTCACAATGGATGCGTCGGTCGGCAAGACATTTCTTGACAGATCGCTGACCGTCAAGCTGTCGGCTACAGATATATTCAATACCTCGAACAACGGCTGGACAATGGACACGTTCGGAGTTTTTGTCGACAAACGCCAGAGCTACGACCGCAGAGGTGTCTCCCTCGCCGTCACTTATAATTTTCAGCCGCGCAAGAGCAGATATAAAGGATCGTCGGCCGCCGAAGCCGAAATGAAACGACTTTAACAACAGCTTGTCATACACGGAAAAGCCTCGACAGCGATGCCGGGGCTTTCCTTATGGGGGATATTCTGCTCTCAGAGGACGGCGAGAATCTGGTCGGCGTGGATCTTCGTCTTGATCTCTTTCGGCCCGAAGATGCGCGTTATCCGGCCGTCGGGGCCGATGAGGAATGTAGTGCGGAACGTGCCCATATACTTGCGGCCATACATTGATTTCTCGCCCCATACGCCCATCTGTTCCTGAAGGCGATGGTCGGTGTCGGCGATGAGGGGGAATGGGAGGTCGTGGGCCGCGATGAACTTCTTGTGGGAGGCTTCGGAGTCGCTGCTGACTCCGACGATTCTGTAGCCTTTGGCGGCGAGCGCGCCGATATTGTCGCGCAGCGAGCAGGCCTCGGCCGTGCAGCCCGACGTGTTGTCTTTAGGGTAGAAATAGAGCACGAGGTTCTGTCCGGCGAAATCCGACAGCTTCACCTCGTTGCCGTTCTGGTCGACGCCCAGCAGTTCGGGCGCTTTGTCTCCGATATTCATAATGTTCTGTTTTTAATCCAGCTCAAAGGTAGCGAAAAAAACGGAAGTAAAACCTGTCCGACACAGTTTTCACTTCCGAAAATTAGATTGTTTGAATTGCATATAAGTCATATAAAAGCTTGGCTGAATGGCGGATTCTTCATACCTTTGTAGGTGAATCACAGAGAAGTGTAAAAATCCTTTCGCATTATGAAGACGATAATAGCCCTTATTGGTATCCTCATCATGTCGACAACCGCTTCCCTCCGGGCCGCGACGGCAGCCGACAGCATCATCGGCGACTGGTTCGCCCAGATTGATATTCCCCAGAATGAATTGACAATTCTGATGGAAATCAACATCGCCGACAGTGAAAACTGCACGGTCAAATGTACGTGGTCAGGCGGCTTTCCCACCGAGGAAGAGTCGGGTAAAGCCAAATACCGTTTCGACGGCAAGCAGCTCACAGTGACATTCCTCAATGAAGAAGAGCGAATTGCCACAGACAATATTTTCGGGCTTGAAAACGTCTACGACGTCAGTCTCGCTCCCGACCGCCTCGTCATTCTCAAAAACCGGCAGTTCCGCGGTGTCGATGTCAACTTCGGCCGTGGCTATCAGAACCGCGGCTTCGCCAAGATAATCTTCGGCGACTGATAGCCGGGCGAGATTTCGTATGTCAAATAATTTCAAGAACGATAAATTCAACGGACTTATCGGAGGGGGCTTAAATTATGACCGGTCAAAATTCGGAGATACGTCGGACCACTCTACCCAGCCCTGGATGGATGCCTCGGTGCAGTATGCCTTTAACGGCCGGAACTCCATCAGCGCCGATTTCCATCATGCCACATGGACGCTCGCCTCGTCATACAGAAGCACGGCCGTCATTCAGTCGAACCCTCTTTTCAGCTATACAGGCAATCCCGACGTCAGCCCGTATAAGAGTTACGACCTCAGTCTGAGATATGTCTATATGCCCGACAATCGGTTTAATTTCGCGGCATTCGCCAACAACGGGCTTATCACCGACCGCTATGCCTACGTCTACATGGCATCGCCCGACGGCGTTCTGCGCACAATCAGGCAGAAAGGCGTCGGAAACTTCTATGAGCTGCTTTACGGAGTTCAGGGTACGGCGAGGCTACTCGGCAACAGCCTGATGATCAACGGACAGGTTGCCCATCGCATTGTGCGCAACGGAGCGCCTTTCGACTGGACGCGACAGCGCGTGGTCTGGTATCTTCAGGCTTTCTATTATGTCGGAGACTGGAGCTTCGGCCTGCAATATCAGTCGCCTCAGGAATATTGCGACGGATATGTCAACGGCGCATGGATTAAAAACAAAAGCGCCTATACGGCAATCGTTGGCTGGGGGAACTCATCGTGGAGCCTCCAGGCCCGGCTGACGAACCCGTTCCGCTGGAACTGGAACGCCGGATCGTCGGAAACCACAAGTCAGAGCTACGATGTCAGCAAGACGTTCTACAACGTAAGCTACCACTGCTATGTCCTTGTTTCGGCCACCTACACGTTCGGTTTCGGCAAGAAAATACAGCGCGGCAACGAAGCGTCGCAGCAGATGGGAACCTCGTCGGGCATCCTGCAATAACCGTCCGACGTCAGAATTCGAACTCTTCGAGAGTCAGAGTGGCGACCTTTTCGATCTCGGGCACGAGACGCTTGAAGTGGGCGGACGACATGTGAGCCTTCAGCGAAGCCCGGTCTTTCCATGTCTCGTAAATCACCAGACGGTCGGTGTTGGTCAGCGAACCGAGAAGGTCATAATCAACGCATCCCTTGTCGTGGAGCGATAACTCGACAAGTTCCGTTGCCAACTCGATTGCTTTCTTGCGGTTTTCTTCGGTCTCGGCGATGAGACCACAGTTAAGTCTTATCATAGTTTTTTATAATATAAAGGTTGAGACCTGGATTTTGTTCACCGCGGGTAGGGCGATGTTCACTTGTCGCCATTGCGAAGTCTGCTTTTGTGAATTACGGTCAGTCCTCCTGTTCATAATAATATGAATAGTCGATACCTTTCATAAAGGTGTCGCGGTCGTTTATCTTGTCAGTAAGTGCTGACCGAAGCAAATCGGTTATAGCAGTGGCGTCGGCAACGCTACGGGTCATAGCTTTGAGGTATTTACGTTTGTCGACCTGGCTCCAGTCTATGCAGAGTTGAAGATTTTTCTTCAACATGAGGTCGAGCCAGATGCGGGTTGCGCGACCATTGCCTTCTCTGAACGGATGGGCGACATTCATTTCAACATACTTGTCAATGATATTCTCGAACGAATCTTCCGGCATACGTTCAACATCAGCCAAGGTCTGACCCAGATATTGAGCCATCGCGAACTGAAAACCGGCCTTAGCTATATTGACAGTTCTGATCTGTCCGGCGAAATCATAAAGACCTCCGAAAAGGTAAGCATGAATCTGCTGCAATCCTTTCACCGTGCCGACCTCGATACTGTCGATAAGGCTACTCTCAAACAAAGCGTATGCCTTCGACCGGCTTTTTCCGTCAATGCTCTCGTCGCTGTTGGTGAACCATTCAATGAATCTGGAAGCCTTATTGTTTGGGAAACTCTTCGCCAAAGCTATGACACCGGCATTATCAAGTACATCGGTTAGACGGCGTTTCCCGTCCGGAGCAAGAAGCTTCAACTGGTTAGTGCTGCTAACCACTTCATTGCCTTCGTTACGGAGCTTGGTTTTCAGGTATTTCCAGTAATTGCGGTTCTTGGCATAATCATCCTGTGCGTTGAGCACCCCGATAATGTCAAGAACAGAGAACCACCATTTGGCTCCCGCCTCGTCCCAGACAGCCCTCACTTCGCGGTCGTCAAAGAATCGTATCGATATTTTCTGCACTTCGCCCATAGCTTAATTGTGGATTCCTAAAAATCATCGTCAATCCGATGTAACTCCAAAATGACATTTATTTGAGTTTTGATTGCTGGAGTATGTAGTTGAAGGAATATCCTCGGTCAACGAGTGTGTGAGGAATAATGACGTACTTCCAGGGCTTGCCGCCATTTTGGGCGGTAAATTCAGTGGCGCGGCGGCAGAACTCACGGGCGGCTTCTGCCTTGGCTTGCACGTCCGGGTCATTGACATCTTTCTCGGCTTTGGTTTCGCACATATAGATAGCGTCGGCGGTTTCCACAATGAAGTCAGGCTCATACTTCTTCGCTCCGCTCGACCAGTATATGTTGAACTGATTAGGCACAGGACGAATCCATTTGAGGACTTCGTTGTTGGTTTCGAGTATGAACGCGAAATCAAGTTCGGTAGAACTGTCGAAACGATATTTTGTATAGTAGGACTTTTTGAAGCCTACATATACAAATTTCACAACGGCAGATTTTTGAGCTGGTACCGGCTCGTGAAAATCCAAAGTGCCCCAGTTATTGACTATGATGCTTTGGTCGAGAATTTTGGAGAACGGAAGCACTTTATTGATTTTGAACTCTCCCGGAATAATGCGGTAGTGTTCTTTCATCTGCTTATAAATATTGTCTGCAAGGCTCTGTTTGAAAGCATGAACGCGCTCGTTCAAATCATCTTCTGTAATGCCGGGGGCATTGTTGCGGATAGCATCGACAGCCTGTCCGACGAGCTTATAAAGCAAGTCGGAAACTTCGTCATAATCAACATCGTCGAAGTCAATCAGCGAAGTAATGAGCTGTTCAACGGCAGGTCGTTTAGAGCTGCCTGACTTACCGGCGATAACCTCGAAGTCAGTAGAATCATGCAGACCTTGACGGATAATTTCGCGATGCAGTTCATCGAGATTATAGCCGTTAGAGGTGTCAAGGTCGAAATCCTCAAAGATGGCCTTGACGTTCTGCTGTTCAACGACGATGCGCGGTATCTCGATTACATTATTCTTGTAGTCCTCGACTACAATATTGATAACTTCATCGACTTGTGCAATCTGTTCGGCGGCATCTTGTTCGGCGAAAAGGCTATCTTTGACACTTTCCTTTATAGTGGCAATAGCTTTCTCGCGGAGTTTCTGTTTGACCTCTTTCTTTTGGAGGTCACCAAAAGAAGCAACGCCCTCGGCAGCGATGTTGGAAATAGCCGATTCAACGGCTTTGCCAACCTGGGTAACATACTGCTTTGACTTTTCGCTGATTTCACCCTTGACCTTTTCGATTTGCTTCTGAATCTTCTGCTCGGTAGAGGTCGGAGTGGTTTCCACTCGACCGCCCTGGTCGCGCTCGTCGCGGTCTTCAAGCTCGATAAACGAGACTTTCTTGAGTATAGAATTGCCCTTGTTGGCTTCGTCGATTACTTTCTGGAAATTATCGTGAGCAATAACGGTGAGAGTGTCAACGTCCTTATTGCCGGTGCGCTGACCGCCGTAAGGCAAGCGCAGACCGCGTCCGATAGTCTGCTCAATGAGGACAGCCGCGTTTGAGGCTCGGAGCGGTATAATCGTGTAAAGATTATTTACGTCCCAGCCCTCTTTAAGCATATTTACGTGTACGACAATTTCAATCTCGTTGTCGGGCGATTCGAGAGCGACAAACTGACGCTCGATGTCTTCGTCCTTTTTCGAGCTACTGTCTATACGCAGAACCTTGCCTTTGTATGCACCGTGGTAAATACGGTCGCTCTGCAACAATCCCTCTACAGCTTTGGCGTGGTTAATGTCACGACAAGCCACGAGGATAAACGGTTTGACTACCGGACGTCCGTTCTGCTTGGCGTACATCTCGATAGCGAGCTTTGTTCGCTCATGGCAGGTTATACCGTCCTCAAGTTTGATAATTTCTATTTCGTCGGGGGTGAAATTGTCCTTGTTGAAGTTACGGGCTTTTGCGATTGCCGGATTTTTGACATACAATCCATCGTCGAGCGCTTCTGCGAGGTTATATTCAAAAATAATATTCTTGAACGCACGTCCTTTCTCGTCGAAAGGTGTTGCAGTCATTTCTAAACCGAGAACCGGGCGAAGTTCATTGATAGCACGTTTCGAGGCATCAGCGTGATAGCGGTGAGCTTCGTCCATGAGAATAACAAGGTCGGGGAGCGAAGCGAGATAGTCGAAATATGACTGGCCGAGATATTCCGACAGTCGGCGCATACGTGGCAATCCTTTTTTACCCTCTTTGCTATCCTTGTTGAATTTCGATATATTGAAGATATTGATCTCGACATCAGAGAAAAGACTACCCGTGCGCTCATTATAGGTTTCGCCTGTAACGATGCGTGGAGGCGCGGCGACAAATTCACTAATGCCCTTGAATACGTATTTTGAATAGGATTCGTCGCCGAAATCTCTAATCAATTTCTCGTATAGTGTGAGGTTAGGAGCAAGAACGAAGAAGTGCTTGATTCCCTTTTTGAGATAGAGATATGCGATGATTGCACCCATCAGTCGGGTTTTTCCGATGCCGGTGGCGATGGAAAAAGCAAGTGAGGGGAAGTCGCGGTCAAAACCTTTGACCGTCGGCACGATTGACTTCACCTTTGCAAGTTCGGCAGTTATAAACATTTCGAGCATATCCGGATCAGTCGGAGGTTTTTGCAAAGAGAGTTTATCAGTCAGACGGGCGGTAAGCTCCAACGCATTTGCCAGCGGTTTGCGTAGCGAAAGCCTTTGACGTATATAGTTAACCTGTGTGTCCATGGTGTTGCATTATTTGAGTTTTGACTCAATTTCTTCTATTGTCGGCAAGGTACTCTTGAAATTCTCCGGCAACAGTTTGTCAAGTTGATACTGGGAAATGCCTATAGGCAAATTGTATCCCTCTAATGAATATTGGGCCAACACATTATCCTTAGTCTTGCAGACGAGCAGCCCTATCGTAGGATTGTCTTGCTCTGTTTTCAAAAGATGGTTTACCGCCGTCACATAAGTGCCGAGTTGTCCGAGGTGCCCCGGCTCAAATTTTGTCACTTTCACCTCTATCACGCAGTAACAACGCAGTTTGAGATTGTAAAACAGCAGATCGGTGAACTGTTCCGTATCGCCTACTTTCAGGCGATATTCTTTCCCTACATATGCAAAACCTTCCCCCAATTCCAGAAGGAACCGGGTAATCTCAGAAAGCAACGCGTCTTTGAGTTCCCGCTCCTTATAGGTATCTGTCAGGTTTACGAAGTCAAATATATAGGGATCTTTAGTCAGTTCTTGGGCAAGTTCACCGGCAGGTTGTGGCAACTGTATATTGAAATTGCTGACCGCCTTTCCTTGACGCAAATGTAGATCTGTGTCAAGCATATGGTCAAGCACAGCTCTTGACCATCCTTTCTCTACTGCCTCTTTAGCATAGAAGAATGCGATTTCCGGGTGATGTGAATGTCTGTCAATCAATAACTTATGATGGCCCCATGGCAGACGGAATAAATTTGCCCCAAGCTGAGGCAAATTTGGAGCAAGAGACTTCTCCGCAGCCTTAAGGGAATTCTGAATCGGAGATTCTGCCTCAATTAGGGGCAAAATCTCACGATACATTCTATAAAAGTCACGAATATAATATAAGTTCCTGGGTGAAAATCCATTAGCTTCGGGCAGAGCGGCTTTTAAATCGCGACTGAGAGTATTGAAGAATCTACTTCCATATCTGTTTTCGCCCTGACGCTCCACTATATCACGTCCCAAAGACCAATAGAATTTCAGCAACTCTTCATTGACTGAAACCGCGGCTTTGATTTGAGAAGAACGATAACGTCGGGATAAATCCGCAACCCACTCGGTATAATCGTTGTCAAGAATCAGTTTGCTCATAGGTTGAAATGATTTGGTCCCTACGACTGTTCGGATTCACTGTCGGACATGGGATTCTCTTCAAGTTCCGTATCATCCCGATTATCATCGGCAATGTCAGGAACTGACACGATGTTAAGAGAGTAGTCGTTGTGGTCGAACTCGCAGGTGTCGAGAAGGACTTTGGGGATTTTTTTGATGGTGATGTTAGAGAACTTGTTGCGGCACTCCGGTTGAAATTTGGTGCAGCAGATAAGCAGTGATTCATCTTCGCCCAACTGGTCGTGAATTGTTTCGAGCATTTCAGCGGTAATCAGTTGGGTGGTAGTGAATATGAAGTCATGCTCCGAGCTGTACCCTTGCTTCCAGTACATTTCGGGGTCAGGCGAGAAAGTGAAGCCCTGATGCTTAGCCATCGCTGCGGCGAGCATATCGGCATTGTAATCCGTATTGATGACAAGGTTGCCGTATTTGTCATGGTTGAGCAGGCTCGGCGCAAGTTCATAGAACCTAAAGCCACCGCCGCCTTGCCAATTAACAGACTTTGAAATACCTGTATTATCTTTTTGGAAAATAACTCTCTCTAATCGTGGACTACAATGCGTATATGCTTGTTCTCCCAATTCAATGCCAATCCATTTACGCTTCATTTTATGAGCGACAGCAGCAGTAGTACCACTTCCAAGGAAGCTGTCTAATATCAAGTCGGATTCATTTGAGAACCACTCAAGAATAGTTTTAATAAGTGTTTCAGGTTTTTTCCCGCCTCTGAAATCAACACCACCTTCAGTTCTACAATTTCCGAAGTTTGCTGCGAAGTCATAAAAATTATTTATTGGAGAATACGCAACGGAGGTCGGGTCATTTAGTTGGGACAATGGAACACCCTGAAAGTATTTACCTTTGCTCGCTCCGACTTTTTGTGGGCCAGTAAAGTATCTGAAATCGAATTTATCATCTCCAATTCCATAGACTTTATATAAAACACCATATCCATCACTTTGGTATCGTCCCGCTAAATAGTCTCGGAAGAATCTTCCTGAAGAATTACCGTCAAGGATTGTACCTGTAGCCCAAATCTCTTTACGCCCATCTTCTGAACCTTCTCGTTTGGAGACAGACCAATTATTAGCTGTGAATATGTCTACTTTCTTTCCGCCTAAAGTAATAGTTTCAGATGGGGTACCCTCTTCAAAATAAAAAATAAATTTTGAAAAGTCTGCCTTTTTTGATGGACGATTAGGCTTAGCCGAAAAAGACTTACGATAGATGTGTATTTGTTCAATTTCTTTATGGAAGTCCATATCTTGTTTAAGCGTTTTATCAGGATATCTTACACGCACATAAAACGTAGTAAGATAATTGCTACGTCCGAATATTTCATCCATTAAAACTTTAAGATACTGCCCTTCACTATCATCTATTTCACAGCAAATAAAGCCATCTTCGGCCAAAAGATTGCGAAGAATAACTAATCTTTCACGCATCAGCGACAGCCAAATGGAGTGCTCTCTATTGTCATCGTAATGTTCAAATGCACTACCTGTATTATAGGGAGGATCAATATAAATACATTTAACCTGTCCTGCAAAGTCTTGTTCAAGAGCGCGGAGCGCAAGAAGATTATCCCCATGGATGAGCATATTGCCCGGCCACGGTTTCCCATTGGGGAGAGTGCCGGTTTCGACCTCCCCAAAACTATATTCCGGGGTGTCAAGGAGCAGACGCGGCTCTATGGCAAGCGGCTCATCCTCCTTGCCAATCCACGTAAGTTCCAGTTTATTTATTTTGTTCTGCGTCATGATAATAAGCTAATAATCAAGTTCACTGTAATATTTGAAATTACTTGGATACAACTTATACTTTCTCTTTGAAGTACATCCAATCTCAATAGTTACTACGATATAACCATCAATAGTCACTTGCCCATATATGGGTATATCTACATTAAAATAGATACTCCCTTTAGGGGGTAATGTAAACTTTTGAGAACTAAGAAAGTCAGTAATCTCAGAAATATATTGCGTTCGTATAGGGGGTAAATCACTATCTTTAGGATAGTTGGAATAATCTAAATTATCATCTATTGAAATTGTGACATTCTCTGCAACTACATTAGACGGATTGATAACATGTAACCGCAAAAAAGGAGTATCTTGGCTGGGAGACAACTCACAAACCACGTTTGGAGAATGTTCCTCTTTCCATTGTCTTTTTAACTCTGTTAGTTGCTTTTTGTTCTGATAAACAGTCCAAAAAGTCGCTACCATCATTAGAGTTGTAACGATAGCACTAACAGCAGTCCAGTCAACAGTTGATAAAGAGAATGTTATACAATGAAAAATCATACTATCCTCCAATGAAATGTTACTAACTTGCTTTGTTCAATCTTTTGGGCGAGCATGGCCTCGACCTTGGCGAGAAGGGTTTCTTTCTTTTCGTCAACTTCATCCTGGGCTTGATAAAGATTGAGGCGTTTTTCGCTGCGACGCTTTTCAAGGTCTTTGATAAGGCGTTGCAGCCGCACTTTTTCGTCAAGGCGCAAAGTCTTTTTGCTCTCGCTTTTGCGGAGTTTGATTTCAGCGTCGATGTCGCGCAGCTCCTTTTCAAGTCCGGCCTTTACATCTTCGGCCCAATTGTCGAGCTTTTCCATTTCTTCCTCAAAGAAAGAGTTATTGCGCTCGGCGTTTGCGGTTGTAATTTCCGCACGTTGGGCGGAAATGATGTCCGCAAGCGATGCGGCGATTTCGGGGCGGACGCGATTAATCGCGTCCGTACAATCCGAGCCGGGAAGCCGAAGCATATACTCGGCGATGTCAGGGGGGACAATTTCCCCCTTGTCGGTGATACAGGCGTGGAGAAGAACGTCTTCTTTCTCGAAAGATTCAATTGTCAGTTGCTCGACTGTTAGCCATCCCGACTGCCCGACAAGTTGCTTGATAAGCGCGACGTTGAGCGGTGAGCTGCTGTAATCGAGTGTAATTTCCGAGATTGGCACAGGTGCAGTTTTCAGCCCCGTTAGCATATATTGGGCGAGTGGGTCGCCGATACGGTATGGACGCGCATCATCGGCTAACGTGGTTATACGACGGTGTTCTGAGCCTACCATCTTATATTTGGTGGAGGAACCGCGGCGCCAATTCACAATTCCGTTATCGACAAAAGTGTGAACTATAAACGAGTGGTCGGCATCGTTGAAGTCAGCTTGGTCAGCGAAGTAGCTGCGGGAGAGTTGCCAAAGGGTTTGCTCGAATTGATTGAGATTGTAGCGCGTTTCTGCAAGGTCGCTTCGAAGTTTCTGCTTAACCGATTCGTCAAAGTTCTCCAAAAGAGTTGTGCGGGCTTTCAGCATCTTGTCGGAAATCTGCTCTTGCAGTTTCTCTTGCAGAGCGTCGAAAGCCTCCTTAATCTCTTTGGGCGAGCGGCATAGTTGATAAATCTGTGCTATGCGTTTTTCAAAATCAACACCGTTGCCGATTGCTCCGAGAACTTCATCGGAAGCGCCGAATACGCCATTGAAAAGCTGAAACTTCTGGTCGAGCAATTCATAGACGCGGACATCGGCGGCATTGGCTTTATTGAGGAAGTTGATAACGACGACATCGAAGTTCTGACCGTAGCGGTGGCAACGCCCGATGCGCTGCTCGATGCGCTGCGGATTCCACGGCATATCGTAGTTGACTACCAGCGAACAGAATTGAAGATTGATACCCTCGGCGGCAGCTTCGGTAGCAATCATGATGGTTGCCTCGTCGCGGAAATAGTCAACGAGAGCGGCGCGTTTGTCGGCGGTTGCCGAGCCTGTAATATTTGAAGTGCCTTTATGCTTTTCTTTCCAAGCCTTGTAGATGGCTGTGGATTGCTTGTCGGAGTTTGAGCCATTGAAAAGCACAACTTTACCATTATACCCTCTCTTTTCGAGCAGGTCGAAAAGGAAGTCTTGGGTGCGTCGGGATTCGGTAAAAATAAGAGCTTTTTTAGGAGCACCGAGGACTTCAAGTTGGGCGAAACCTTGATTTAAGCCCTCAAACAGCTGTTCGGCTTTAGAGTTGCGCTTAATTTTAAAAGCGAGGTCGCGGAATTTTTCGAGGTCTTTAATCTCCAGTCTGACACGCTCAATGTCTTCAGGCGAGAGCATTTCTTCCTCGTCCGGCTCGTCCTCGTCTTCTTCATCGTCGAGCCATTCTTCGGTTTCGCTCTCGTAGTCCTCGTAGTCATATTTGAAAATGTCTTCATCGGACTGCTCAACGCCTTGTCGTTTGAGTTTGGCTTCCAGCTTTTCAATGAGGGCGCAGAGAGTACCATAAATGGCGTGTGTAGAAGATGCAAGAAGTTTTCGGAGTATAAGCGTCATCAGCTGACGCTGACTGTTAGGCAGCGCAAAGAGGCGCGGGCGTTGAAGGTACTCCGAAACAAGATCATATAGCTCCTGTTCCTGTTTTGTAGGGAAAAACTCTTGCAGTATGGCGATGCGCTTTGTGTATCGCACATATTCCAAAACCTGACGGCGCAGTGTTCGCTTGCAAAGCGGCGCAAGACGACGGCGCAAATTCTGATAATCGTTATCATCGAGATTACGATTATACTGCATTTTGAAACTTTTGAGGTCGCCAAATGCATAATCGTCGATTATGGTAGTCAGACCATAAAGTTCAAGTATAGAGTTTTGGAGTGGCGTTGCCGTAAGCAGAATTTTCTTGCGGTCGGCAAGCGCGTTTTTTATTGTGTTGGAGATTTTGTTGGTCGGCTTATAGACATTGCGGAGGCGGTGAGCCTCGTCTATAACGACCAAATCCCAGTTGGTCTGTCTGAGGTATGGGGCTTTCGTCTTTGCGAACTGATATGAGCAAATGACGATTTCCTCGCAGTTGAACGGATTGAGATTGCCGTCCTCGATGTATCGGTTGAAAGTCTTTGCTTCAAGAATACGCGACGGCAGGAAGAACTTCTCTTGAAGTTCAGCCGCCCACTGCTTGCGGAGGTTAGCCGGAGCAATAATAAGCAGGTGGCGGCGGTGTTCAGTCCAAAATTGCGAGAGGATTATGCCTGCTTCAATGGTTTTGCCAAGCCCTACCTCGTCGGCGAGGATTGCGCCTTTTGAGAGCGGCGACTTGAAAGCGAAAAGAGCCGCGTCGATTTGGTGTGGGGTTAAATCGACCTGCGCATCTTGCAATGATGCCGTCAGCTTACCGAGGCTGTCGGAAGGCAGACTCCTTGTAAGCCAATAGGCAAAATATTTCTGTTGCGCCGCGGTCAGCTCCATATATAAAAATCTCCAGCGCAGTTATGCGAGGCCGACCTTATCGATCTATGCGTTCTTTTCAATCGCAAAGAACGCGCTTAAGCGACTACTTTGGAGTTCACAATGTTTTTGTTTGCAGCTTTCGCTGTTATATTGTAGTGATATTCTTGGCCATTTCGCATATTACTGCTTAATATACAAAGTTACATAGAATTTCTGAGGTGGCAATAAAATGTGCCGAGAAACATGAAAGGGACTTTTTGCGCAGAGCATTTAAGGTTGGGGCTTATCCGTTGGGAAAAACGTAAACAGAAAAGGAGTGCGGCTCGGTGTGAGCCACACTCCTTGTGCTGTTGGTGTTGTGGGGAATTATTTCACTTCCTCGAATTCGACGTCGTCGATGTGGTCGCCGCCCTGGTTGTCGTTGCCGGGTGCGCTCTGGCCTGCGCCTGCGCCGGGGTTGGCTGCCTGCTGCTGGGCGTTGAGAATATCCTGCTGGGCTGCGCCGAAGGCATTCTCGATGTCTTTGATGGCGGGCTCGATGGCTTCGACATTCTGGTTCTTGTGGGCATCCTTGAGTCGGCCGAGGGCTTCTTCGATGGTTGCCTTCTTGTCGGCGGGAATCTTGTCGCCGAGCTCCTGAAGCTGTTTCTCGGTCTGGAAGATTACGGCGTCGGCCTTGTTGAGGGTGTCGATGCGCTCTTTCTCCTTGGCGTCGGCGGCTGCGTTGGCTTCGGCCTCCTGCTTCATGCGCTTGATCTCTTCTTCGCTCAGGCCGCTCGAGGCTTCGATTCTGATACTCTGTTCCTTGCCGGTGGCCTTATCTTTAGCCGACACGTTCAGAATGCCGTTGGCATCGATTTCGAAGGTGACTTCGATCTGAGGTATTCCGCGCGGAGCGGGAGCGATTCCGTCGAGATGGAATTTGCCGAGGGTCTTGTCGTCTTTTGCCATGGGGCGTTCGCCCTGAAGTACGTGGATCTCAACCGAGGGCTGGTTGTCGGCAGCTGTCGAGAAGGTCTCGCTCTTGCGCACGGGGATGGTTGTGTTGGCCTCGATGAGCTTTGTCATCACGCCGCCGAGGGTCTCGATGCCGACGCTCAGAGGAACAACGTCGAGCAGCAGTACGTCTTTGACGTCGCCCGAGAGCACGCCGCCCTGAATGGCAGCGCCGATGGCCACTACCTCGTCGGGGTTGACGCCTTTCGACGGGGCTTTGCCGAAGAATTTCTCAACGACGGCCTGAACGGCGGGGATACGGGTCGAACCGCCGACGAGGATAACTTCGTCGATGTCGGCCGGAGTCATGCCGGCGTCTTTGAGAGCCTGCTCGCAGGGCTTGATGGTTGCCTGAATGAGCTTGTCGGCGAGCTGCTCGAATTTGGCGCGTGTCAGTGTGCGCACGAGGTGCTTCGGGCCGCTGGCTGTGGCTGTGATATAGGGGAGGTTGATCTCGGTCGATGTTGTCGACGAAAGTTCGATCTTGGCTTTTTCGGCAGCCTCTTTGAGGCGCTGCTTTGCCATGGGATCCTGAAGAAGGTCGACGCCCTCTTCTTTCTTGAATTCGTCGGCAAGCCAGTCGATGATAACCTGGTCGAAGTCGTCGCCGCCGAGGTGGGTGTCGCCGTTGGTCGACTTAACCTCGAAGACGCCGTCGCCGAGTTCGAGAATCGAGATATCGAATGTGCCGCCGCCGAGGTCGAACACTGCGATCTTCTGATCCTTGTTGGTCTTGTCGAGGCCGTAGGCGAGGGCGGCTGCGGTGGGCTCGTTGACGATACGGCGCACTTTCAGACCGGCGATCTCGCCGGCTTCCTTGGTTGCCTGACGCTGAGAGTCGTTGAAGTAGGCGGGCACGGTGATGACAGCCTCGTCGATGGTTGTGCCGAGATAATCTTCGGCTGTCTTCTTCATCTTCTGAAGAATCATGGCCGAGATCTCCTGCGGAGTATACTCGCGGCCGTCGATGTCGATGCGCGGCATTCCGTTGGCCGAACGCACAACCTTATAAGGCACGCGCTCGATCTCTTTCTTCACCTGATCGTAGGTCTCGCCCATGAAGCGTTTGATCGAATAGATTGTGCGCTTGGGATTGGTGATGGCCTGACGTTTGGCGGGATCGCCTACCTTACGTTCGCCACCGTCGACAAAAGCGACAACCGAAGGCGTAGTGTTGCGGCCTTCGCTGTTAGGGATCACAACAGGGTCGTTACCCTCAAGCACTGCGACGCAGGAATTGGTTGTTCCCAGGTCAATACCGATAATTTTTCCCATAATTCAAATGAGTTTATATGTTTATATTTCTGATTGTTTCTTTCTGTGGTGCGGTCGTGCCCGCGATGACGGGTCCGGTGGCGCACGCTATATCTTTAACAAATCTTGTGCCAAAAAAGTTGCGGCGCACTTAAAATAAAGAAATGTCAGCATTTAGGTGTTCCGCCGTTATGCGACAAAATGTCAGTCGGCGAAAAAATCGGTAAAAAAGTCGGTGAAAATTTTGTCGGGAAAGAAAAAATGCCTACCTTTGCCGCCGAATCAGAAACTCCCGGAGAGGTGGGTGAGTGGCTGAAACCAGCAGTTTGCTAAACTGCCGTAGGAGTAATCCTACCACGAGTTCGAATCTCGTCCTCTCCGCAATAAAGCCTGCGATGCAGGCTTTTGTTGTATCTACACCCAATTTTACCCCCCCGAATCGTGTGAAGTTGGGTGTTTTTATATATTCTTAATTGTGCAGGCTGGTCAAAAATGATACGGTTTTAACATTTCGATCGCATCTTGGCTTCCCACTACTCCTACCCCTCCTTCTTATTTTGCCCAGCCCTATATATATATACTGGTTTAGGTTTAGTCGGGCATCTATAAAGCCCGAACCAAACCAAGATTGTATTAAGGGAATTATTAAAATCCTCTCAACTCCAGCTTTATGTCATTGAAAATACTGTTAGCAGTCATTTATGTGCAGGATCTTCCGTTTCTGAGCCTCGATGAATAGCCCTCTGATGAGACGGCTCTTCCTGTTCGGATTCAGGCAACCCGAGCGAACGTCTGACCGCAAAATGATATGCAATAAATATGCATTGCTTTTCAGTCAAGAATTCGTCCTTGGCGGTCGGGTTCTCCGAAATGTGTTTTCGTGGCTTGTTGTCCATATCTGAGTTTTTTTTAGATTCTATGGCAAAGTTATCTGTCATGTCGCCGAAGTTCTTGGCTACCTATGAAGAAAAAGAAAATTTCTCGGCTCGCCAGGTTCTTTAGCGACCCATCGATTTACTTTGCAATAAATATTAACCCAATAATACTACAAGATATGGATTATAGACAAAACAGCTACTTGAGTCGTATAGAGAAATTTATTTGCGATGAACAGGAAGATATAGATATTTTGGATAATCAAATAAACACATTCTTTGAAGAAGGTTTCAAATTGCTTTATGAAAATGTACTTCCTGTTCTCGCCATCGCGTTAATAATCAATATAATCATCATGTTTACTCTATCGGTTGAGATAGCCATGTCCCAGTGGTTTTGGCTGAGAGACCCTTTATCAGTTATTCTTGCATTTATTCTTGTTAAGACAATCAGTTATTTGCGGAATTCAGTTCAAGTAGATAATTGAAATATCATCATTATTCGCTAATTTTGTGTTTGATATGGCAAAGAATCAATTAAAGAAGTGCCTGTGGGTACTTGATACGATATACCGCACCGGCGGCATCAGCTATAAGGATATAGCCGCCCGCTGGGAAAGAGAGCATGGTGATGATGAAATGGGGAAATTGAGCAATTCGACATTCCGTTATTACATTGACTTACTTCAGGACCTCTTTGATGTCAATATCGACTGCATAGCCAGCGACGGATATAAATACCGCATCACGGGCGAACATGACCTTGATGGCAGTCAGGCAAAAAGTTGGCTGCTCAGTTCATTTGCCGTGAATAATACTCTTAACGGCAACAGGGCATTGGAAGGCAGGGTGATATATGAAGAAATCCCGTCGGGAGAGAAATTCTTGCTCCCGATACTTGATGCCATGCGCCAAAATTGCGAGATTGATATACTGTACGAACCTTTTTACCGCTCCGAACCACGATTACATCATGTGCAGCCTTACGCCGTCAGGGTCAATCGATGCCGCTGGTATCTTCTGGCGAAAGCTTCGGACAAAGACAAACCTTACCATCTTGCTCTCGACCGTATGGTGAAAGTTGAAATGACGGAGCAACCGTTTACGGTAGACCCGACATTCGATATTGAGACATATTATGATGCCGCTTTTGGAGTGATAACCGGCACAGAAGAAGAGCTTGATATCGAGAAAATTCACATCAAGGTCTACAATGACTATCACCGTGCCGACTACCTCCGCACCCTCCCGCTACATAAATCGCAACGCATCATCGACTCCACGCCTGGCTACACAATCTTTGAATACCGCCTGCGTCCCACCGACGACTTCCTCTCCGCCATCCTCGCCCTCGGCGGCGATGCAGAAGTCCTCACGCCAGAGTGGTATCGCGAATATGTGAGAAAGGAAGTTGATCGTATGATGAAAAGATTATGGTAAGATATATTATTTGTATCTAGATGCAACAGCCTCTATACCTCCTGTATGAGAAATGTGATGGTATACCCATGGAACCAATTGAACCGTTCTTTCATCTTTACATTCATGTAAAGCTCTGGCAATTCGATAAGGATTCTTACAGCGTCTGTATACTTCCTGTTCAGAACATCTCCATTTTTTTCTTAACCTATCAACGGGCTCGGAATTGCCCTTAAATATTTGGAGTTCATCTTCATCCATCCCGTATTTTTTAGCAATTCGTCGATATGCTTCATTATGTAATTTGCTGCGATCGATTTTTTTACCAACCTGCAGTTCTTTAGGTTTCAAGAAAGGTTCAATACCTTCAGAAAATGTCACTTCCAAAGGTTTGCCATTAGATGTACCTCCATCTTTATCAAAATATGGTTCGCCATTTATAAATTTAATTTCACCGTTTGTATCATTCAAAGCATCAAGTATTTGCCCACATGTCATTCCTTGAGGATTTTTATGCTGCCAACCATTGGGAATTATGTATTTTCGATTGATTCTGAAATAATTAGGGGCTGTTTCTTTAACATATTTTCCATCGTTATCTTCATCAGAATCATTATCTATTTTATTGTTTTTTCTAGCACGCTTTTTCCTTGATGATTTAATATTGAAGGTGATAGAAGGAAATGACAGGTTCGATAAAGTTTCTATGCCAACGGAAGCCGCGCCATATATTAAGCAACCGATAACAAAAATGATATATAACGCAACGCTAATAATTATAATCAGGAGAATCCACCGCCACCAGTTTATGCCAGTTTTGTGTTCAAGTGACCATGTTGCTACCGGAGTCATTGTTGTACCTAAAGCTGTACCATTAGCTTCGTCAAGGTCGTTTCCTAAAACCACTAGCGAGCCTTGTAGAATGCTGTCTCCGATATTGGGGTTAACGGTGATAGTTACAGGAATAATTGTTTGCACCGTATCAGCTTTTATAGAGAGAATTGAGCCATCAGCTTTGCCAATCGTTACACCATTAATTCTGTTCCCGTTCATATCTACGAATGCAAGTTGTGCGGTCGATTTACTACGAATGGCATCTTCGTTGAAGCTTATAACCAGCTCTGTTGTTTTCTTCACGGAATCAGGCATTCCCATCCATGAAAATGGAGGGATGCTGTCAAGAAATTGGAAAGGATTGGGACGATATACACCCTTGCCGAAATCAAGTTTGTCTCCAAGTTCGGTATACTCCTGTTTGTCATCTGAACTTCCGCAAGAGCAGCATAAGCCTATGAAGGCAAATACTGTCAGTAGAATATAGAGTATATTTTTCATTTGTCGAGCTTTTTAATGTTCATGATTCGTTTACCAACATTAGCTATATTTATATTGTATTCCTCTGGGGTAAAGAAAACGAAAGGAAAATTTTGCTTATCATAATCAACCAAAATCTTGGTCTTAAAAGAAATCGGCAAATCTTTTTGCGGTTTCAATTTCTGAATTTCAAAAGTCAAATCGCCATTTGAGTCTATTGCATCAGAAGCATTTATGATACGATAATAGTCATTTTCAGGCATGGATATTTTGAACCGGAATCCTTGATTGAAAATACCGGGGTTTGTGCATGCCAGATGTAATTTTACCTTATTAGAATTGATGATATTGACGCTTAGATTCATATTGCCGATTATGAAATCGGTATGAATATTCATTGAAGGCACGAGCCACATTTGTTTAGAAGACTCTACAATACGGCATATTTCCTTCTCTCTGGCGTTTTCGGAAAGCAAGACGTAAAATGCGAATTGATATTTGCCGTGAGTCATTTTATGCCAGTTATCCAACGATTTATAAAGGCTATCTATTGGTTCTCCACAATTGTGCACACCGTCGGTCAGCATGAACATATAATTTATTTTATCCGAATCAAGCAAACCCTCACCTCTTTGCCAGGCATCAAGTATATTTGTATCGCCAGTTCTGGTCGTAAGATTAGAGATATAATTTAGCACGGAATCTTTCTGAGAGATTTTATTTTTGTATATCTCCAATGGCCTATTGGTGAATGGAATAATGATTACCTCTGTAGTTGTGTCGTTAATTGACAAGACTGCTTGGCGAAGCTGATCCTTTACGGCATCAAAAATGTTTTCAGCACCGTTGAATCCCTCCATAGAACGTGTAAGATCCACAAGATATATTCTACGCTCATTCATTAGTTTGGATGCTTTGGCGTTTGTGGAGAACTGAATGCCTTTAATTTGTTTCGTTATGGAATCAGGTAAGGTTTCGTTTTCGTCATCACCTGTCAGCGATGTCACAGTTTCACTAAACCATGATTTGGTCTTGTCGACCATTTCGCAGCCACATAAAAGCAGACATAAAACAAATGAGAGTAATAATTTATTCATTTGAAAAAGTGATAATTAGAGGCATATAAAAACAAAGAACGCAGACAATCTCCGATTGTCCTAACGGTGAGGCTCTGGAATCGCCCTGTATCAGGATAAAAGAAGGAAAGTCTGCGCCGTATGGGCACAATACACTTTCCGACCTTTATTTGTGATACATAAGGCTCGCTCTATGCGGGCACGGTTCAATTTTCCAGATTTCACCGTATCAAACAAAAGCCGTTTGCATATTGCTTTCTGCAAATGGTCATGCTCCCGGACTCTTCCGAAGAGACTGTCGCTATGTTCTAACAACGGCAAAAGTAATGATATATTATGGAACAATCACTACGTCGGCCTATGTTTTAGAACATAAACACATTTGATTTAAGCCCCATGGATGCACAGACTTTCCTCGCTGCAAAATTAGTAAAATAGTCGCCGGTATTCTTGGCGACCCCTGAGACACTTTCCTTATCCATTGATACAACAAACAAGAACGCCGCCGAGGTCTGCTTCTCTCAGCGGCGTTGGGGTTAGTGTAGTTTGGATCCTTGTCGGCGGCGTTTGTTTTTTTGTTCTTCACGATAGCGGTGAAGGGCCTCTTCTATGGTAAGTCCGGGATGACGGCTTAGCCACAGTTTGAAATCATCGGGTAAAGCACTCCCGTTAGTGAAACCTTCTTGCGGTTGTTTAGTTCCTGCGGCTGAAACATGGGATAACCGAGTGCCATAGTTTTGAGACTGAGATGCGGCTTGTCCGGCTAAATTCGGATTCGATGAATAGACTCCCTGAGTCGTTGAATTTTATCCACACGGCATAGCTCCCTGACATCCGTCAATCCGGATAACTTTCCCCGAAACGTAATCATTGATCTGTTGCGTCGAAAACCGCGCACCTTTGTATGACGCGATAGGCACAATGGAACCGTCGGCTTACATCTCAAGATAATCAGACGGCTTTTTCTCACTCGTTTTAGCTCATTTTTTGTAACTTTGTAGTTCGGATGGCTTTGTCGAGGCCGCCTTTAAAGATGATGAAAATTAAGTTTTTTCATAGATGCCCGTTAATAGTCGTGTTTGTTGTGGTTATCGCGGCGAGTTTCGGTGTGTCGTGTTCTCAATCAAAACAAACGCAGATTCTTTCGGAGACAGAAAAAATTGCTACTGAATATCCCGACAGCGCATTGGCGATTCTGGAGTCAATAGACCCCTCCGATCTCAAAGCTGACTCTTTAAGAGCAAAATTATATTACCTCAAGGCTTACGGACATATGAGCTGCCACCGTTCCATGGTCGGGGATTCCCTGATTACGTTCGCCCACAATTATTATCGCGGAAAGGATATTGTGAAAGATGTCCGCAGCGGTATCGCTCTTGCCTGGTACAGGTTCTGGGCCGGTGACACACCCGATTCTATTGCATTATAACGGTGCTGTCGGCAGTTTCAGCTTCGACTTCAACGCCGATTATCTGTGGAATAAGAAGATGGAGTATTCATTGAGCGACGAGTTCGAATCTCGTCCTCTCCGCCAAACAACCAAGTAAAATCGCTGCAAGCCAATAACTTGCGGCGGTTTTAATTTTATATACATACAAAAACATATACAATAGTTTAATGTTTACTATACAAACGAGTTTGTCGGTTTGCAAATCATGGAATAACAATATTTTCTTTTGTAATTAACCATGATTCGTGTTTATTAATGGCTGTCTGATTTATTTTTGGTATTTGAATATGGCTTTAATGCGAGTCAAACCAGCAGTTCCTAAAATGAGCAGTGCTGCATATTGAAATGTTTTGGCAAGTCCGAAAAACACCGCCCATAATACACCTTTCGTTGTTGCCGATACGGGAAGCAATATCTGAGTAAATGAAACTATATAGCTGATTACACAGAGTGTTGCCACTACTATACCTGTACGAAACGACAGCCTGCCAAGCCATTGTTTGAATCGAATGAAAGTAGGTGGCATAACAATTAAAACATTTTTTACGATTATCGTTTGTCTCCTTCTATTTGTTCCATTGCCTTCATAGGACATTTTCTCACGCATTTGCCACACTCGATGCAAAGGTTGTAATCTATCACCGGAAAACCGTCGGCATCCTGTAAAATGGCACCGACCGGACACATCTTAATCAGTGGACATACATGGTTGTGTGGGCATATATTTTTATTGACCTGTATCATGATACTGTTTTTGTTTGCAAAATTAAGCATTATTCCTTGTTCTACGAAATAGATTTTTTATATCTTAGCATCGAAATTATCGAATACAAACAAAGTTATATGACACTTCAACAAATGGAATACATAGTGGCGGTTGATAAATACCGCCATTTTGCAAAGGCGGCGGAGTCGTGCGGCGTTTCGCAGTCAACCTTGTCTTCACTTGTTCAAAAACTGGAGACAGAACTTGATGTGACTATATTTGATCGCAACAGTCATCCGGTGAAGCCGACGGCTGTCGGTGAAGAAATCATCAGCCGGGTAAAGCGAGTATTGTTCAATGCCGCACAGGTCAAAGAACTGGTGGCTACAAGAAAAGGAGAGTCCGTTGGAAATATCTCGTTTGGGATTATTTCAACGGTTGCGCCATATCTCTTACCCAAGATGTTTAAATATCTGTCGGTCAACCATCCTGACATACATCTGCATGTCGAGGAAGCGAGGGTTTCTACCCTCGGCTCAAAACTGGAGCGAGGGGAGATTGATATCGCGCTTATGGCGACACCTGTCAACAACAGCGAATTGCTGGAAATCCCGATTTTTCAGGAACGGCTCATGGCTTATGTCTCCCCTGAATCGTCTATCCACAATGACACTGTTTTGCAGGCAGACCTCCTTCCTATAGATAGCGTCTGGGTGCTACGTGAAGGTTATTGTCCCAATCGCGGTGTTTTCCCTTTCTGTAACAATATCACCGGCAAGCATGCCATATATGAAGCTGGAAACGTAGAGACTCTCATCAAAATCGTGGATGATAACGGTGGGTATGCAATCATTCCTGAACTGCATGTGCCACTTCTCAGAAAATGCCAACAAGCAAATGTCCGCATATTCGCAAACCCCGAACCGAGTCGTGAGATAGCCTTTGTGGTTCACCGCAATTTCGTGCGTGAACGATTGCTCAACATCCTTGCCGATGCAATAAAGGCCATCATCCCCGCAACCATGCTCTACCAACGGATTAAAAAGTTCCCGATAGCCCTGTAATCGAGATTATCAATATCATTATCTATTTTATCGTTTGTGTCAATAAAGTAAACTGTGTAACTTTGCAGTCGTAAAATGATGTAAACAAGCAAGAACCCCATGGCTCATAAACAATTTTTCCGTTCACTGCCCCGAAAGGGCTTCCCGTTATACTGGATTCTGTTGGTATATCTTGTCGTTGGCTATTTCTGGCCGGTTATCGGTTTCCTTGCCATAATCTGCATGATAGCACCTGTCGCATTTGCCGTGCGCAAAGGACGGTGGTGGTGCGGCAATGCCTGTCCACGTGGTAACTTCTATGACCGTGTACTGACGAAATACTCACCGCACAAACCTATTCCGGCGTTTGTACGCACAAAAGGATTCCGTATCTTCATGGTGATGTTCATCTTCACCATGTTCGGCATACAGATGTACCGAGCCTGGGGAGACTGGAACGACATGGGACGTGTATTCTGGACAATCATACTGATTACCACTATTGTAGGCGTGACTCTTTCTTTTATTTACGCTCCGCGCACATGGTGCTCGTTTTGCCCTATGGGAACGCTATCTGCATGGGTGACTCCTCGCAGCGGCAGACTTCCCAACAACTACCGTCGCATTCTGGTAGGAGAAAAATGTACTACCAGATGTAAGCTGTGCTCTGCAGTGTGCCCCATGCAACTGAAGCCTTATGAGAGCCGGAATGACGAAGAGGGTTTCCTCCATCCCGATTGTATCAAGTGCGGCAATTGCGTAAAAGGATGTCCTCTTAAAGTCCCAGAGATGAAGCCTTGACTGACATAAATCTAATGAGCGCAACGATAGATTACATTAACAAAAAAATAGATTATGATGAAAATTGCAATTCCTCTTTGGTAAGCTCGAACATGAAGTCTTCAGGGAATCTGCTTATATTGCGCCTGACCTGTTCTTTCAGTCGTTTAGTTTCCACGCCATATAATCGGGCCAAGTCACTGTCAATCATAATGTGATTGAAGCGGCACTGAAGCTGCTGGAATAACGTAACGGCCAATCATACAAAGCGGAAGCCCCGGCAGTGATGTCGGGGCTTCTATAGGATGAGCAGGAGTATGCGCGTCAATGGACGCAGCATACTTCCTGAGCCTTTATCATATATGCGATCAGAGAATCGTTGGAGCAGATTATCTCATGGAGCCTATCCTGATAGAGGGCCATGTCCTCGATTTTTTTGCGGGCAACTCCCGATTCTTCTGCGGCGCTGATCACGGCCGGCGCTACAACCGTCAGCAACCGGCGGTCGAATGGTTTCGGCAGAATATAGTCTTTGCCGAACGTCAGTCCGTCAACACCGTAGGCCTTGATGATATCTTCGGGCACAGGCTCCTGCGCGAGTGCGGCGATGGCTCTGGCGGCGGCGACTTTCATAGGCTCGTTGATTTCCGTGGCCCGACAGTCCAGTGCGCCACGGAAAATATATGGGAAGCCGAGCACATTGTTTATCTGGTTGGGATAGTCACTGCGACCTGTGGCAAAGATAAGATCGGGACGCGCCTTGACTGCTGATTCATAGGCAATCTCGGGTTCGGGATTGGCCAGAGCGAACACAATGGGGCGGTCGGCCATCGACCTGACCATCTCAGGCGTGACAACGTCGGCCACCGACAGCCCGAGGAATACGTCGGCCCCTTTCATGGCGTCGGCCAGAGTGTGGAGGTCGCGCGTGGTGGCGAACTCGGCTTTTGTCGGGGTCAGGGAGCCGCGGTCTTTTCTGATCACTCCGTGGCTGTCACACATGACGATATTCTCATGCCGCAGCCCTAATTCGCAGAACAGGCGCGTGCAGGCTATGGCTGCCGCTCCGGCTCCGTTGACAACCAGACGCACATTCCCTATACTCTTTTCCTGAAGCTTGAGGGCATTGATGAGAGCCGCCGACGAAATTATGGCGGTGCCGTGCTGGTCGTCGTGCATGACGGGGATATCGAGCCGGCTGCGCAGCTCCTTCTCGATCTCGAAACATTCCGGCGCCTTGATATCTTCGAGATTTATGCCGCCGAAAGTCGGAGCCAGCCGGGCAACCGTCTTGATGAACTCCTGCGGATTCTTCTCGTCGATTTCGAGATCGAAAGCGTCGAGCCCTGCAAAAATCTTGAACAGCAAAGCTTTCCCTTCCATCACTGGTTTTCCGGCCTTCGCGCCGATGTCGCCGAGTCCGAGCACAGCAGTGCCGTTGGATATCACGGCCACGAGGTTGCCGCGGTTCGTATAGTCGAACACTCTGTCGGAATCATCCTTGATTGCCAGGCAGGGATACGCCACTCCGGGCGAATAGGCCAGCGAAAGATCTTCGGGAGTGTCGTAGGGTTTGGTCGGGATAACCTCGGTCTTTCCGGGGCGCGGATAGCGGTGATAGTCAAGAGCGCGCTGTTCGTCTGATTTAGTCATATCTGTAAATACTTTTTTTCGTTCACACTACTAACATATCGTCTCTCCCTATGGTTTTATTGTAGGTCATCAACAGAAGCGGCGCGCTTCCCAAGGTCGGGAGCGCGCCGCAGTGGGGATGCGTGCCGCTGTGTCAGCGGATGATAATTTTTGTCGTCGTGTCTCCCTGACGTTTGATGTAGATTCCGAGAGTCAGAGCTTCACCGCCCACCTGACGGCCCTGAATTGTGAAATATTCAGCGGGGGCAGCCGTATTGTCAGCGGCGATATTGCCGATGCCAGTTGTGTTGTGGTCGGTGAATTTAAACCAGTCTTTTGCCATATAGGCGGCTCTGGTGCCGTCGGGAACGTATGCGGTGGCGTTCTCGTAGGTCGTCTCGCTGAAAATCTGGGCTGTCGCGCCTGTAGTCGTTGGCGCTCCAAGCTGATAGAATCGAGGAGGTGTTGTCGGCATGAAGAACACCTTCTTTATTGCATCGCTATTGTTGAAGCAGGCTGTGGCAAATTCAGTGACGCCGCTTCCGATTGTCACTTCCTCAAGTTTCGGACACATAGATGCTGCTTCCTGGCCGATAGCTGTCACTTTGTCGCTGATCACAAGCTTTTCCAGATTATCGCAACCCTTGAAAGCGTAATTTCCGACGCTTGTGGCATTGACGGGCGTCACGGCATTAACGAGAGCATCGCAGTTCGAGAAGCAACTCTGGGGAATTTCGGTCATACCGAGCAACTCGGGAATCTCTCTGAGTTTCGTGCAGTCCTTGAAGCTGATAGTGGTCACCCAGGCCGGGATTTCGATTGTCTCAACGGCCGACCCTTCGAGAAAACCGTTGAATTTGGTGAGGGTCTCGGGAATTACGACTTCGGAGATCGGGCAGCCGGTGAAAAGATCTTTGCTGTAGAACTCGGTAAACCCTTCGGGAAACACAACTTTCGTCAGGTTTGTGCAGCCGGCAAAAGCCGAGGCTCCCATTAGCTTGGCATCCTTGGAATAGGGACTGGACTCATCGTAATAACGATAGTTGTCTCCGAACTTCTGAGGAAAGGTAGAAGGAAAGGATACTGAGGTAATTGTCTGATTCCCTGCGAATGCCTTTGCGTCGATGCCGACAACGCGAATATTCCCGCCGTTATACGGAACAGTCTCGGGAATCACGAGATCAGTCCCAGTATAGTCGGGATTGACCGAGACAATGCAGATATTCCCTTCCTTCGGTATTACTGTCGATACGCCGTTGTCCCATCTGGTGAAGCCTCCGATCCAGTATTCTGTTCCGTCGAAATACTGATATTTCAGACCGCCGTTTTCGAAGTAGACCGGAGTCGAAGGATTGGCGCCCAGAACCGGCAGAGAGCTGAGAAGAAATAAAGCAAGTAAAAATCTGTTCATACTATTCATTGATTAATAAAATATTACATGTAATGGCCCGTATCCCGGACAGGCGACGCAAAATTATACATTAATTTACCAATTACCCCCCCTAATTGTTAAATATGCTTAACGAAATTGTTAAACTGCGTATGAATTGTCTTTTCCTGAAAATGGTTGACAGATAAAGGTCGGTTAAGTGTGATTAAAAAACGGGGAAGGCGCGCCAATAGCGACCTCCCCCGTTTTATACTTAAAAGGGTGACTTATTTAATAAGGATCTTAATAACAGTGTTGTTGTGCTTCACAAGATAGATACCGGGGAAAAGATCACGGCCGTTGACGCATATTCCCGAGGCTGTGTAAATCTGTGCTCCATCGGGCGCGATTATGGTGTTGCCCTCGACTCTGATACCCGAATCGGCGGTCAGGTTGTGGAGCCCCGAGTGGGAGAGCCTGACGACGGGACTGAATGAAGCTTTGGCATCTCCGCTCTTGTATGAGGCCACCGCGGCATAGCGGTAACGACCGTCCTCAAACGGTGTGGTGTCGCTCAGGAATGTCTCGGCGGAAGCTCCTATCGAAATCCAGTTGTCGGCATCCTCCTTTCCGGCCGGAAGTCGGTAAAGCTTGTAGCCGGCTGACGGTTCGCGCGGATAAACTATAGGTTTGCCGTCGGCATCAAGGCTGTAGCCGTAGGCGCGGAGCATGATGTGGTAGTTGTAGTTCTCGAGGGCAAAGTCAAATATGCCGAGCTGGTAGCTTTCGCCGGCATAATAGTGCATACCCGGCTTGAGAGGATATTCAGTGGTGATGGCTGTTGCTCCTATCCCCATGAAGCCCGAGCAGCTTATCGCTACGAGACACCCGTCGACCTTAAGAGGCTTCCTGAGCGTATAGACAGTCCAGTCGTTGTCGATGTAATCGACTCCGTAGTCTGCGTATATGATATCCTTGGAATTGGGGGTGCCGTCTGCGTTGAGTCCGAAGATAATCACGTTGAAATTGGCATGGGGTTCGTCGTCTGACACAAACCAGCGCACTTCTTCGATAACCATTGGCTCGTGATAGGCTGTCCCCATGATAATTTCCCGATAGCCGTTCTGATAACCTATATGGTCGATCGGTTTACCGTCGTCATATCCCATCTCGGGCAACGGCTGCTGCCAGGTTACGTTGATCTCGCCGTCGGTCTGCGAGGCCTTGACATGCGACGCCGGGAGTTCTCGCTCGGTAAGAGCCGCGTCGATTGTGACATTTTCCCTGACGGTTATTGATTTGGCATAATTGTCATAATATCCGTCGGTAACGCTCAGAGTATAGTCAAAGCCGTCTCCTCCGCATACATCCTTGATTTCATAGTGACCGTCTTTATCTGTGTAAACTGTGAAGTCATCATATCCTTCGACGTCGACTCTGGCACCTTCTATCGGCCCGTCGGTGGCGGCCGATCTGATTTGTCCCGAAAGAGTGTAGAGCGGAAATGTCGAGATTGTGATATCCCTGACGGCCTGTTGTGAGGCTGTCACGGTGACGGCGTTACCGGGTTTGTCGTAATACCTGTGGCAGGTTACCTCAAGGTTGTGTGTTCCGGCGGCCACTCCCGTGAGAGTGTATTTGCCGTCGGCGTCAGTTAACGCATGCAGGCGCGTGCCCTCGACTCTGACATCGGCATTTCTCACAGCCCCAATTGCATCGGAAACTTTGCCGGTGACAGTTCCTGAGGGAGCCATGACGCGGTTAAATTTCATGCGGGCTATAACATTGCAGAGTCTGGGGCTATTGTCCTTTTTGTCTTCGAGTTCGCCGGTCTCATTTGTATCTGCATAGATAGAACGGGTGATGTTGCTCTCATGGATAATGAACTCTTTGCTGTTGATAAACTCTTTGCCGAGTTTGCGTGTGCAGACTATGAGGTTGCCGCCTTTGTAGTCGTAGGGGGTGTCGAACGGGATAACAAATTCCGACTCGCCGGAGGCGAACAGAGCCTGCCCCTCGAAAACCTTGGTCATTGCTTTATATGGTTCAAACTTGCCGTCGTCAAAGTTCTCGCGGTCAGTCTCATAGAGGTAAACCTCAAACGGCTCGCTCAGGAAATCGCCGGTCATGTATGGGAAAATCGAGATAGAACCGATCTGCCCCTTTGTCATGCCGATCTCGTTGGCGTAGTAAAGGCTCTGAACCTCGCTCTCCACGCTGTAGAAATTTATCGGAAGTTTCTGACTGGTTTTTACCTTGCCGGTTTCTACGGTTACAGAACTGTTGTCGACAGGGAGCGCGGATATGTAGAGTATATTGGAGCTGTCGTTGGCAGGCTCGACATCGTCGTCGGCGACAATCACGGCTTTTAGCTTGTAGGTGCCAGCCTCGGGAGCTGTCCATGAGAGAGTCGTCGGTAGATGCTCCGGGTTGCAGCTCGACTGTTTTGGCAGTCTTCAGTATCGTGCCGTCGGTGGCGTCGGTGAGATTGACCTGAGCCTCGGGAAGAACCTGTGTTCCGCCATTGGTTACGGTGACAGTGTAGTCGTAAGCCTCGCCGGATTTCACCTCTGTAGCCCCTTTCAGATAGCCCGCTTTGGCGTCTTGCGGGATGGGGGTGCCGATTGCGACATCATCAACCAGAATTCCGAACGGGTTCATCATCGCTTCCATAATGTCGTCGGAGAAGTGGGTGAACAGCATTCTGAAACAGCAGGTCTTGCCCGCTAACTGCGGAAGCGCAATCTCAAGCTCCTGAAAATCATCTGACGGCTTATGCTCATGCTCGCCGCCGGGCTCCATAAGATATACCTCTTTCCATGTTGCACCGAAATCATCAGTGGCAAGCAGCCGCATTCGGGGTTTGTCGGCAGGTGTCGGTTCGCCGGTAGGGCCAAAGAAGTCGCGCTCATAGAGCTTATACCAGAACTTGAACACAGGCTCGGCGCCCATCTCGACATAGTGGGTCTTGAATCCTACGCCATCGGAGTTCTCGTCAAGCATAGTGTAATATGAAGATGTCGAGAATGCGCGTGTCGATCCGTTGTGCGCACCATTATCGGAGGCGTTGGCCGATCCGGGGCAAAGCGTCCACCCTTCGGGGCCTCCGCTCTCGAAATCCTCAAAAATATATCCTGTCTTTCTTGATTCCCTGACTGTAGCCGTGACCTTCAGGTTGAACTGTGCGGCCGACGGATCATTGGTCGTCACTTTAACGTATCCTGTATAATCGCCGACGGTCGAGCCGGTAAACCTGATTCGGGCTTCGTAGTATTCTCCGTCGGCCTCGGCTGTAACTTCCGGGGTCATTACCGTGATGTCGTCGCTCTGTGACTCGAACCTGACTGTCAGCGGGCTGTCGCCGAGGTTCAGAAAGTAATATGTCGCCTCACCGGCGGCATCGAGCGAGCCTTTCTCTCCCATTTCAAGGAACGTGTCGCCGTTGAATACCGGGTAGGAGCCGTTGGTTATCTTGAGATCGTCGATAACTGTGCCGTAGTTCAGATCGCCTCCGGCATTACTGTGGAATGCAATGTAATAGTTGCCTGAAACAGCAGGGCTGAATGTTTCCTTGAAACGGAACCAACGGTTGTCGCGGTCTTCATCTGTGACGGCATATCTGGCTATCGGTGTGGAGCTGATATTCTGTGACGAAAGTACTGAGACTTCAAATCCTTCGGCATTATCTCCCGAAAACATTACCGAGTAGAAGGATATGTCGTAGTCTTTGCCCGCTTCCATGGCTATGGCGGGGGAAACAGCCCATGCGTCGTGGGGAGTGCCGGTTCCGAGGATGAAGGCATATTTTGTGCCGCTGGGGCCCTGTATCGGCTCGCCCTCCTTTGTTATTGTGCCAACGCGCCAGAGGTCGCCTCCGTCGCCGGGATTGGGAGTGGTAACCCAGCCCTGAGGGAAGGTGAAATCAGGATTGCCCGGGCAATCTTCGAAGTTTTCAAGATAATAACCGGGTTGGTCGATCAGGCGTAGCGGAGCCTTTCTGACGGTTGTCCTCGCGTCGAGTCCGAGCGGAGGGGTGGGCATCATGCCGAGCGGGCCTGCTGCCGCAGCCCCCAGCGCGATAAGTGCCGCGATGCTGAGCAAATGGATTTTTCGCATCTCTGTTGTTTTTTGGGATTAGAGGTTAATTTTGTAGTTTTGTGCAAATTTAAAGAAACGGCTGGCCGGCATCAAGAATCACTCGGGAAACATGGTGTCAATTCAGGAATAGACACGTGAACACCCCAACAAATTGCGGTAAGCCAATGTATTAATTTCATGCAACGCCTTTTATTATTCATAATTGTTTCGGCGGTTTCAGCGCTGACGGGACTTGCCGGAAGCAAAGAACCGGCCGATTTCATGGGCATATATAACGCCTACAAGGAGCTTCCCTCTGAACAGCTTGCCGGGATCGGACGACGATGCCTGAACCGTAACGAGACCGACACCGCGATGGCCGTATTTACAATGCTTGCCAACCGCGGAGACGGAAACTTGAAGCCTGAAGAGCGCCAGTATATCAGCGAGGCACTGAACAGCCTCGGGATAATATCGTTTATGCGCGGCAACTATGCCGATGCTTATTCAAAGTTTTATTCCTCGACCGAATATATCGACTCGATTCACTCGCCGGCATATCTTAATCTGGCCGGCATATACTGGCTCTATGGTGACTATGCCAGAGCTTACGACGCTCTGAAAACCGAGATTGCCAAGGCTATGAAAGGGGGCAATATAATCCATGTGGGGATAGCTGTGGTCAACCTCGCCAATGTATTTCCTGCCCGAAATCTGCCTGAAAAACGCGAAGAGATTAAGAAAATGCTCAGAACGTATCTCGCCAAGGTTGCCGGAACCAGATGCGACAGCTCAAAAGCGAGCGAGATCCGCTATCAGTCGCTGATGGCCCGCGCTTTGCTTAACTCGCTCGACGGACAGCATGGCAAAGCGGCGGAAATCTATCGTGAGGCAGTTTCGAATGTCGGCGATATGCTGATACCCGACCGGGAACGTTTTTCTGTAATATTATTGCGCGGAAACGAATTCCGTTACATGGGAATGCCGGATTCGGCGCTTGCCTGTTACCATCAGGCCGAGAACATCGCTGCCGGTGGAAAATACAGGGAATTGAGCATGGAGGTCTATAAGGAGATGTCGGCAACCTATGCCGCTTTGGGCAATGATGAGCTCGCGCTGGAATATAAATACCGACATCTCGAGCTTAACGATTCTGTCTACAACCTGCGTGACTTCAATAAGATACGCGATCTTGAAGCGTCTCATCAGGCGCAGAAGTTCCAGTCGCAGCTCGATATGATCAAGGAGCGTCACGCCCTGCGCACCCGAACACTCTGGATTGTGTCGGTAGCCGGAGCGGCACTCGCGGCGTTGCTGCTCTATGTGATGTTTCAGAATCGTGTCCTGCGGCGCAAGAACCAAGACCTCTTCGACATGAATCTCGAGGTCATGGAGCAGTCGCGGGCCGAGGCTGTTCCGCAGCTGGTATCGCCTGCGCCCGCAGTTGCAGCCGGCGATGGCGCGATCCCTCAGAAGTATGCCGGGGCTTCCCTTACCGATGATAGAAAGCGGCAGCTTGAAACCGATATACAGAGGGTTATGGCCGACGAGACAAATTTTTGCCGGGAAGGCTTTACGCTCGACACACTTGCCGAACTATGCGGCACCAACACTAAATATGTCAGTCAGGTGCTCAACGAGAAGATGGGAAAGACATTCCCGCAGTATCTCAACGAACTCAGGGTTGATGTGGCGCGCCGTCGGATGGTCGATTTTGAGCATTACGGCCACCTGACTCTTGAGGCGATTGTGGCTGGAGTGGGTTTCAAGTCGCGCTCGACTTTTTCCAAGACTTTCAAGAGCCTGACCGGACTCACTCCGTCGGAATTCCAGAAAATGGCCCGGGAGAGAGGCGGTTAAGCGTGCCGTATAAATAAGGACAGTGAGGACGTCAGCGGATGCCGAGCAGCTTGTGGAGCTGGAGCGACAGCTTCCAGCGCGGGTTGCGCCTGATATAGTCGATACAGGCCGCGAGATTACGCTCGTTGTAGACGGCGTCGTTGCGGTCGCAGGGCTGTAGATAGTAACACTGATCGTCAGTGGCGCGGACTCCGGCAAGGCGGTCGATATGGTCGGTGTGGTTCATGTCGAACACAACCTTCAGCTCGTCGATGCGCTGTATCTTGGGAATCATGCCGAATTTAGGCGATACGGTTATCCAGTCGATATGCGCGGCCACGTTATCGGCGAGGCGAACCGTTCCGTTGGTTTCGATATGGACGATCTTTCCCGCGCGTTTGAGCTGTCCGAGCAGTGGAGCAGTGAGCTGTAGAGTCGGTTCTCCGCCGGTCAGAATTACGTGTTCCGACGGAAATTCCCCGACGCAGCCGACAATTTCGGCTTCGGTCATCTCCCGGCCCGACTGATGGTCGGTATCGCAGAAGTCACAGCGCAGATTGCATCCCGAGAAGCGCACGAACGTGGCCGGAGTGCCTGCGAAGCGCCCCTCTCCCTGAAGCGAATAGAATATCTCGTTGACTGTCATAGAGCCGGCCCGTTGAAGGAGTCGTCGACATAGACGGCGATGTTCCCCTCGCTTTCCTGAACCGACGCCTTGTAGCATTGCGGAATCTGGCCGACAACCCATCGGGCTATGTTTTCGGCCGTCGGGTTGAACGGCAGCACGTCGTTGAGATGGCGGTGGTCGAGCGCCCCGTGAATCAGGTCTTTGATATGCTTGAAGTCACAGACCATGCCGTCGGCATTGAGTTCCCGGGCGGCGCAGTAAACCGTGATGACCCAGTTGTGGCCGTGGGTGTTGGCGCACTTGCTTTCGTATGACAGCTCGAGCCTGTGCGACCCCGAGATTTCCATGCGTTTGACGACGTAGTACATAATGCTGATTCCTTTTTGACCCCGCAAAGTTACAACAAAATCCGCAAAATTACTGATGCGGCGTGGCGGGGGCTTTCAGCTTTATCGATTCGATGTAGGAGGTGTCCGTTCCTGAAAATGGTTGACTCGGTTTGGTATGTTTACTGATATTGGTTTA
>OLZC01000025.1_pt1 | contig 83531 bp, 47 predicted proteins | sample 1644391 | NCBI WGS metagenome assembly OLZC01 (sample SAMEA103958140, study PRJEB25191) | human gut metagenome | biome: human-associated habitat [ENVO:00009003]; feature: intestine environment [ENVO:2100002]; material: feces | place: Germany | collected 2013/2015
AAATTTTATCATCTTTTTTGACTCGTTAGGAGTCAACTTTTTTCAGAACGAGACAGAGGTCTGAGGCGTGCAGTTCTCGATTCTGATGTTCTCGAGCCAGTCGGCGAGGGCTTTGCGGGCGGTAGCGACGTCGGGACGGGCTTCGCGGATCTCTTTGTAGGTGCCGCGCGGAGCCTCGGCGAAGTTCACGATGATTTCCCAGTTCTCGGGGCGCGTGATAGCTGCCATACATGATTTGTCGACCTTTTTGTAGGGCCAGAACGTATAGCCGATATTATTGCTCTCGAGTGTCTCGCAGAAGCGACGCTGCCATTGGTCGGTGTTATGGCCGATCTCACCCATATACATCGGAAGGTTGACCTTGTCGCGGAACTCGATGAAATTCCCGATCGCCTCGGGAGTGGGATCGCCGCCGTAGCGGTGGCAGGTATACATCAGCTTGTCGTCGTAGGTCGAATCGGTGAAGGGCTTGAAGTTGCCGTTCCACTGTGAGCCGCCGAGCAGTATGATGTGGTTTGTGTCGACCGCACGGATAGCCTTTACGGCGCGTTTGTGGAGCGGTTCAAGGCGGGCGTTGAGTTCCTCGACATTGTCGAAATACGGAGCTATAGGTTCGTTGATAAGCTCATAGCCTAAAATTACAGGCTCGTCTTTATAGCGCCGGGCTATCTTCTGCAAGATGTCACAGAAGAGCTGCTGAAGCTTTTCGCTTTCGAAAAGCCATGGATAGCCGTAGCTGTCGTCGATATTGTCGCCTGTCTGGCCGCCGGGTGCGTCGTGCATATCGAGAATGAGATGAAGGCCGTTGTCGCGACACCATCCCACTACGCTGTCGATGCGCGCGAACCCGTCCTGCCGGGCCGTAAGGCCCATGTAGTCTTCGTCGGTGAAGAGCTTGTAGTGGAACGGCAGGCGGATTGTGTTGGCGCCTGTCGAGGCGATGAACTCGATGTCTTTGCGCGTGATATAGTTGTCTTTGAACTGCTGCCAGAATTCGGCGGCATATTCTTCGCCGGCAAGCTGGCAAAGCATCTCGTTAATGAAACGCGGCGAGTTGGTTCGCTGGAAACCGAACATATAGCCCTCGGGGTTGAGCCAGTTGCCGAGGTTCGTACCGCGGATGTAGAGCTTCGATCCGTCAGGCTTGATGAGATCGGGCCCCTTGATTTCTACGAACTTGCCAGCTTCGGCGTGCGGAACGGCCGCAAAAAGAGCCGCGGCGGTCATGACTAAAGAAAATAAGTGTTTGATTCTCATGTTGGAAAAAGTTGACTGACTGTTGATGCTGTAAAGATACGAAATAATTTTTAACTTTGCTGCTCCTAATTCTTTAGGTTATGCCAGAAATCATTAAAACAACCGGCGATTATAAGAGGCTGCTGTCATATCAGAAAGCCGATGTGATCTACCGGATCACGTTTTTCTTCTGCCGCGCCTTCTTCGAAAAGGGGGATTGCACGGTCGACCAGATGATTCAGGCAGCTCAAGAGGCTTGAGGCTGATTTTATCAACGAAGGAGGCTTCTCAGAGAGAATGACGGCCGCCCGAAAAGCAAAGAGAAAATATTGAAAAAAATAAAGTCCTCAAGGTCATTAAGGACTTTAAAGACCTTAAAACAAGTTTAGATGAAATTTTTGAGATTCTTGTGGCTGCCGCTCCTGGTGTTGCTCTGGAGCTGCCACGACGAGGAACCGGCGCTGCCGTCTGACAGCTACGAAGGCGCTTATTCGTCGTTCACTCTCGGCGACGAAGGCCGTGGCCTCTTCGAGGGAAAGATCATTATCAGATTACTCGCCGGCGACGGCACGGAATTTACCCGCGAAGCCGACCATGTCCGCGAAGCCGACCGGTCGCAGGTCAGACTTACTGTCGGCCTCAGAGAGGGTGTCTACCGCCTGCTGTCGGCCACGTTGTCGGCGCCTGACAGCGACAACGGTGCTGAGTTCGGATTCGGTAGCCGCATCCGCGTAAACAAAGACGGAATCGCCGTTATCGACAACTATGACCGTCGTCTCGGATGCGCCGGTTCAGGCACGAAAGATGACCCTCTGATCATATCGAGTTCTTCGCATCTTTTCAATCTGATGATGGCTGTCAACGACTACGACTATAACAAGTTCATCACTTCGGAGACCTATTTCGAGCAGGTCTGCGATATCGACATGAAATCGATGTCGCGCAGCTGCGATGCCGAATACGGCTGGATGCCGATAGGAGCCGACACGAACACCCCCTTCCGTGGCGTCTATCAGGGAGGCGGCCACGCTGTCAAAAATCTGATCGTCAAGCGCTCTCACACTGCCGGAGTGGGCCTGTTCGGCTTCCTCTATAATGCCTCTGTCGACGGACTGAATATGCAGAAGTGCAGTGTCGAGGGGCAGTTTGCCGCCGGAACGATTGCCGGAGCGTCGATCAGCTCTGGCGACAATATAAGAGGCACAGCCACTATTACAAACTGTAATCTGACCGATTGCACTGTCAGCGGCCCCGAGACGAGTGCTATGCTCGGGGGTGTGCTCGGCGCCATCGATATGCACTCGAAGGCTCTCGTGGCCGACTGTTCTATGTCGGGCGGTTCGGTCGAGGGAGGAATGTCGGTCGGCGGAATCTGTGGCGGCGCGGGAATATACTCGATGCTGATGGTGTCGGGCTGCGAGAACCGCGCGGCTGTCAGGAGCGTAGAGTCGGGTGCCGGCGGAATTGTCGGCAGTGCCGACACTCTGATGGTTGTCAGCTCGCGTAACTTCGCCAATATCGAAGGCCCGCGTTCGGCCGGTAAGAACAGCGCCGGAATCGGCGTCGGAGGTATAGCCGGAGGAACAGGCTTTTCCTGGATTACAAGCTCGACGAACTCAGGCTCTGTCTCGGGCTACGAAGGGGTCGGAGGCATCGTCGGCAGCACCCGCGTGAAAGGCAGTGAAAGCGAGGCTTTCCTATATAACCAGACTCTGTTGCGCTACTGCACCAACACCGGCGATGTCAGCGGCACCCGCTTTGTCGGCGGAGCCGTCGGTGAGGCTCAGGCCGGCGGCTTTTCGGTCAGCAACAGTGCTCGCGTCAGTGGAACAGCATATGTCGGCGGCATAGTCGGCGGTTCGTCGCTTGCCGTGGTTCACAATGCCGTGAATAGCGGCGCCGTCAGTGCCGACAACTGCGTCGGCGGAATCGTCGGCAAATGCACCTGGGGCTCGCTTGCCATCAGTCAGAACGCCGGTAGTGTGACTTCCACAAAAGGCATAGCCGGCGGTATCGTAGGCCGAGCCGGCAACAATACCGTGATTCATTACTGCGGCAACTTCAGCGAGGTTGTCAGCAACAGCGGCCTGACCGGCGGTATCGTCGGCGACATCGGCGACCCGCGCAAGTGGACGGGGCTCGACATTGCCGAATGTGTCATAGGCTCGGCCGAGTGTGTCATGGCTTTTGTCGGCCCTGTGCTGGCTGTGGCCGAGGGCGCCGTCGAGATGGCCCATGCCGTCGAGGTCGCCATCAAAATCGTCGAGGCGGGCGCCGAACTGGCGCTACAGGGGGCCGACTACTGTCTCGTCGGCTTTAGTATCGACGAAATCCTTAATCCCGAGGCCGAAGCCGAGCTTGAGGCGAGCATGAAGGCCGGTGCCGAACAGGCCAACGCCGAGAACGTCGACGCCCTTAACAAAGTGCGCGCCGCGCTGACAGTCGAGCTGCCCGATGTCTTTGCCTGCGATATGACCGAACCCTACAGCTCGAACGTGCGCAGCCTTGTCGACTGGTATGGCGTCGAGGGCAACGACGAGAGCTTCAATGACGTCATCAACGAGAAGCGCGAGGCGCGCGCCGGTGAGCTCGAAGAGATCGCCCATGCTGGCGAGGTAAAACATACCGTCATAGCCGGCGTCGCCGTTGTGGCAAGCTCGATAGCCTTCGTGGCGGGCGAAATAGCCACGGGAGGCGCCGCTACGGCTCTGCTCGTGGCCGGCTCGTGTGCGGCCGTTGTCGGCGGAGTCAATGCTATTGTCAAGAGCTGTAGCAAGTTCGAGAAGAATGCCGTTATTATCTCGCAGTGTGTCAACGCGCGCCGCGTGTCGTCTGACGGCGGCCACTTCGGCCCGATAGCCGGACGTCTCTGCGACGGCAGTATCGCCTATGACTGTCTCAACACCTCGCCGCAGGCCGGTGCGCTCGACTTTGCCGCCGAACTCAACAAACAGTGCCGCATAAGCCGGTGTATAAATCTCACGCCGCGCACCGATTACGGCTGTTCCGACTATGTCGGCGGCTGCGCCTACTATGCGTCGAAGCAGAACGTCGGCTATTTCATCAACGACGGCTCCTTCTTCCTTTCACTCGGCTCTTTCACCAGCCACAACGACCTCCACATGATGGATTTCAGCGTAGGCGACGGCCAGACCTGGCAATACGGCCCGAAATTCCCTTATCCCAACAAATCTGAAATGCAGAAATAAACCGATATGAAAACCCTGAAAACCTGTCTGCTGCTTCTGACGCTGATTTTGCTCAACAGTTGCGCCGATGAAATGGACATCCGTTCCGACGGACGTCTCGAAACCGACGGCGACAGCCGTGTTTCCGTGCTCCACCTCGGAAGCCGCGGTATAATGAACTTCGCCGGACTCGATAATGTCGGGTTCAGGCTCGAGAATCCGCGCGACCGCGTAAGTCTCAGCTTCGGCGGGTCGCTGAAGTTCGACAAGACGATCAGTGTGCTCGACTCCCCCTCGGCGTTGGTGTGCCGTATCGCCATTGGCGAAGCCGATATTCCCGACGGCGAATACTATCTCACGGTGAGCGGCGACGACCTGCCTGAGATTGCCCTCCGGCGCGTTTCTTTCAAAGGAAATGTCGGCCGCGAGGTCAAGGCCGAGTCGATGAGCTACGACGACCTTGAAGGCGCCGGAACAGAATCTGATCCCTATCTCATCAACGACGACGGCGATTTCCTGACTCTCCTATGGTATCTCGAAGATGATCCCGACCACGCCTACGGTAAATATTTCCGTCAGACGGCCTCGTTCGACGTTCCGCGCCGCTCGCAGATGATCGACGGCCGCGTATGGCTTCCCGCTACTTTTTCGGGCATCTACGACGGTGGGGGCAACGAACTGCGCAACCTGACCTATCAGGGCGCGTCAGACCCGGCGGCCGACAGTGGCATAGGTCTTTTCAAGGAGATTTATTCGGCCACGGTCAGCAATCTGACTTTCTCCAATGCCCTGCTGATTAATACCGCCGACAATGTCGGCATAATCGCAGGCAGCAGCGAGGGGACAACCCTGTTCGAGAATATCACCCTCGGCGGCTCGATAACTTCGTCGGGCAGCAATGTCGGCGGTCTCACAGGTCGTTCCTCAGGATCGCTTACTCTGAAGAATATAACCGTCAACTCGCTGGTTGTCAACGGCAGCGAGTCGACCGCTTCGAAAGTCGGTCTGCTCGTCGGTTCTCATTCCGGCGAATCTTTTCATGCCGAGAACGTGTCGACTCCCGACCATATTTTCTCTGTGACCGGCCACGACCGCGTAGGTGGCATCGTCGGCGACCTCGATCTTACCGGAAGTCTGAAGCTTGACCGCATAACCCTCGAACACAGTGTCGACGCCGAAAGCAACACAACCAAGGTCGTCTACGGTACCGACAAGTATATCGGCGGTCTGATCGGCTTTGTCAACTCCACCGGCAGTTCCGAACTCACCGGCGTGACCGTTAAGGCGCCCGTGCGCGGCGGCGGAGATGTCGGCGCTCTTGCGGGGCATGCTTTTGTCAACAAACTGTCGGTGTCGTCTACAACACTGGCTTCAGTAGTTATGGGCAATGCCACTGTTGGCGGATTCTTCGGCTATCTCGGCTTCGGAGTCAACGACGCCGGGATGACTTTCGACGCAGCCGCGGGCGCAGTGCGCTATGTCGTCAAGTCGTCGGCCGACGCCGGAGTGTCGGGCGACCGCTATGTCGGCGGCATCGTCGGCTATTTCGATTCCGACCGCGGAAAGATGGTCATGAACGGGCGTGTCGAGATCGCCGTCAATGTCAAAGGTCGCGAGGATGTCGGCGGAGTCTTCGGCTATGCCTCGAAGCTCGCCGACTTCAATCCCTACGGTGTCAACTTCTCGTCGACGACAATGCGCGTCGAGGCTTCGGAAAACAATGCCGGCGGAATTGTCGGCAACGTGGCGTCAGGCTCGATACTGGGTACGCTGAAGATTGAGCCGGTGAAGAAGCTTCCCTCGGCCAAAGATATGACCTCATGCTACAGCGGTGTAGTCACCTCTGCCGGAACGGCCGGAGGCGTCGCCGGATTCTGCAACGGAACGATCAAAGGAGTTTCGTCGGCTGCCTCGGTGACATCGACAGGTGTCGACGCCGGCGGCATCGTCGGTAACTTCAAGGGAACGCTGACCGCCTGTGCCTTCACCGGAAAAGTCAGCGCCGCAGTGTCGGGCGGCGGAATCTTCGGCATCGGTGTCGGCGGCGATGTCTATGTCAGCGACTGTGTGAATTTCGCCGACGTCAATGCCGGAGACCATGCCGGCGGCATCGGCGGCTACACGCGCAGCGGCATCTTCCACAACCTCCTTATAACGCGCTGCTATAACTACGGTCATATAACCGGCGCAGCTGCCGGAGGAATCGGCTGTTATATCACCAGCGAGAATTCCTCGGTACGCAACAGTTATTTCGACATAACAGAGTGCGGCAACTCAGGCCATGTCGAGGGCACGGGCAGCGACGACCACTCGGTAGGAGGCATCGTGGCGACGATGTGTAACAACTCGGCTCGCGTAACCTCATGCGCCAATCACGGCCTGGTTTCCGGCGCGGCCCAATATGCCGTGGGAGGCGTTGTCGGCGATTTCGGTACGCGCAGCGGAACGAATTTCGGCAAGGTGACCCAGTCGATGAATTCGGCCACGGTAAAGGCTTCGGTATCGTCGACCCACGTCGGCGGCGTCGTCGGTCATCTCCATTCCGGCGACCTCAGGTACGACAGCGAGATAACCGACTGCTGCAACACCGGTGAGCTCCCGTCAGACCAGAAGGACGACACAGGCGGAATCCTCGGTTATGCGGCTAACTATACCAACATCTACCGCACCTTCAACCGGGGCAAGGTATCTCACGGCAATGCCGCCATAGGAACTCACCATTCAGGTTCGCTCTTCCACCACAGCAACAATTACTATCTCGCCGGAACGGGCAAGAGCTGGCCCTCGTCGACCGAAGTCAGCGCCGACCGCGTCGGCGACTGGTCGGTCTACAAAGACTTCGATTTCGTCAACGTCTGGGTGATACATACCAACGGCCCCGAGCTCCGTAACTGCCCTTTCAAATAAAAATTAAAGTCCTTAAGGACTTTAAGGGCTTTAAGGACTTGATTTTAGGCTCTTGTGAGGCCGTTAAAGGTTGATGCTCGCCTGCCCCGAGGTCGAGCGCGACACCGACCGGCAGTCGGTGCGGCCGGATGAGATCCGGCTCTGGCCCGAGGCGTCGGCGCTGATGGCGTTGGCCTTGCAGCTGGCAATGCTGATGCCGGCCTGTCCGCTTGTGTCGAGATTGACAGCAGTAGCCGTCAGGAAGCCGAGGTGGGCGCCTGCCTGGCCTGAGCAATCTATAGTGACATTCTTCGAAACGGCGTCGTTGCATCGGAACGAAGCCTGCCCCGACAGGTCGATTGTCAGTTGGCCGACTTTGAAGTTGTCGTTGACTTTCACTCCTGATTGACCCGAAACATCGAAGACGAGCCGTTTGCCGAACGACGATCCGCTGATGTCGAACGACGACTGGCCGTGGGCCAAGACTCTGTTGAGAACCGGCATAGTGACCGTGACTTTCACACTCGCATGGTTATTGTATCGGCGGTTAAAGAAGCTGTTGTCCCTGTCATCCCATTCGACGAGCAGTCTCTCGCCTTTTCTGAACAGTTTTATGTATTGGAAGGCGTCGTCGGAAGCATACACCGCCACGGCGAAGCTACCACCGGTTTTTATGTCGACTTCGAACTGGTGGCCGGCGTCGACTTCGGTGAAGCCTGTTACGTTGAAGGTCTTCTTTACGGAGCTGCTTTCATTCTCAACGGCGTTTGCCTTAGTCGAACAGGCTGTGCCGAACAATCCTGACATGGCCAGCAGAGCGGCCGAGGCAATAGTGGCGAATCTTTTCATTGTCGGTTGAGTTTTATTAGTTGTCTTATATAGATGACGCAAAAATAACGGAATTGTGACAATATTCCCTATATTTTAACAATTAAAGCGACGACGGCGCGCCCCGGAGGGCACGCCGTCGCGATGAATATAAATGAACGATGGGTTATTTCTTAAGCCACTTGTCGAGCCAGCGGAAGAATACGCGCTGCCAGAGGATAGCGTTCTGAGGTTTGAGAATCCAGTGGTTTTCGTCGGGGAAGATGAGCATCTCGGCGGGCACACCGCGGAGTTTGGCGGCGTTGAAGGCCATCTCGCCCTGCGACGAGAGGATGCGGTAGTCGAGCTCTCCGTGGGTAATCAGAATCGGGGTGTCCCATTTGTCGACAAAGCGGTGGGGCGAGGTGGCGAAGGTTGCCTGAGCCACGGGGTTTTCCTTGTCCCAGTAGGCGCCTCCCATATCCCAGTTTGCGAACCACATCTCTTCGGTCTCGAGATACTGAGTCTCGATGTTGAAGATTCCGGCGTGGGCGATGAAGCAGGCGAAGCGCTTGTCGTGGTGGCCGGCGAGCCAGTATACCGAGAAGCCGCCGTAGCTGGCGCCGACAGCGCCGATATGGTCGGCGTCGACATATTCCTTACGCTTGGCGTAGTCGACAGCCGAGAAGTAGTCGCGCATGTTCTGGCCGCCGTAGTCGCCGCTGATCTGTGCGTTCCATTCCGTGCCGAAGCCGGGGAGACCGCGGCGGTTCGGGGCGATGACGACGTAGCCGTTAGAGGCCATGAGGGCGAAGTTCCAGCGGTAGCTCCAGAACTGGCTGACAGCCTGCTGCGGGCCGCCCTGACAGTAGAGGATAGCGGGATATTTCCTGGTGGCGTCGAAGTTGGGCGGGAGAACCATCCAGACGAGCATCTTCTTGCCGTCGGTTGTCGGAACCATGCACTTCTCGACGGTTGGCATCTTCAGCGACGACAGCAGCTGGGTGTTGACGTCGGTCAGCTGATAGACGCGCTTGTCGTTGACGACGAAGATTTCGTTGGGGGCCATCATCCAGTGGCGAAGTGCAACGACGCTCTTGCCGACGGGGGCCAGTGAGGCATAGTCGCAGAAGTCGTCGTTGATGGTCTTGACCTCGTGGCTCTTCACGTTGATCGAGAAGATGGGGGTCAGGCCGTCTTTCGGGGCGAGGAAGTAGATCGAGCGTCCGTCGGGGTTCCATGCGATGGCGTCGGCGGTATAGTCCCAGTCGGCGGTGAGGTCGGTGCGGGTGCCTGAGGCGAGATCCATCATGAAAATACGGTTCTTGTCGCTCTCATATCCGTCGTGTTCCATCGACAGCCATGCCAGCGATTTTCCGTCGGGAGAGAAGGCGGGGTTGGTGTCGTAGCCCATCATGCCTTCGGTCAGATTGCGCGTTGTCCGGGCGGCGATGTTGTAGAGATAGAGGTCGGAGTTTGTCGACACGGCATACTCCTTGCCGGTTTTCTTGCGCGAGGTGTAGACGAGGCTCTCGCTGTCGGGCGACCATGCGAACGATTCCACTCCGCCGAAGGGCTTCATGGGCGATTCGTAGGGCTCGTCTTTCATTATGTCGACGATGTTGACGACCTCGCTGCCGGTGAAGTCGGCGAGGAAGGGGTGGGGCACTTCGGTGACCCATTCGTCCCAGTGCTTATACATAAGGTCGTCGATGATGCGGCCCGTTGCCTGAGGCAGGTCGGGATAGGCGTCGGCGGCCGTTCGGCCGTATTTGACGTTGCTGACCATGACAACGCGCTTAGAGTTGGGGCTGAAAACGAAGCCCGAGATTCCTTTCTCGATATGGCTCACCTGAACGCGGTTCTGTCCGTCGGCATCCATAACCCAGAGCTGGCCGACCTTGTTCTCGTCGGGATAGATGAAGGCGATGCGGCGTCCGCCGTCGATCCAGCGGGCATTGCTTTCGCTGGCGGGAGTGCGGGTGAGGCGGATCGACCGACCTGCTTCCTTGAGATCGATGAGGTAGAGGTCGTTGTTGCTCTTGTTCTGCTCGACGCTCTCGTAAGAGACGCCGTAGAGCACTTTCGAGCCGTCGGGCGATACCTGCGGGTCGCTGACGCGGCCGAGGGCCTCCAGTGCCTCGATGTTGAAGATTCCGTCGGCTGGAGCTGTGAAGACCGGCTTGTCGATCAGGGGGGCGTTCTCAGCTGCCGTGGCGCCGAGGGCTGTGGCAATCATTGTCGTTGCCATTGCTAATTGTTTGAACATGGTGTAGATATGTCGTGAATTTTATTTGATGAGATATTGCGATGAAATCGACTCGCACTGGTGGACACGACGGATAGTGTCGGCAAAGAGCGGAGCAACCGAGAGGATTGTGGCTTTCGGATTCTCGCGGTGGTAGGGGATCGAGTTGGTGAAGATGATCTCGGTCAGCGAACTGTCGAGAACGCGCTGGGTGGCGGGGTCGCTCATGACGGCGTGGCTGCAGAGTGCACGCACGCTTTTGGCGCCGTTCTCCATCATGAGGTCGGCGGCTTTGGTGATTGTGCCGGCGGTGTCGACCATGTCGTCGATGAGGATAACGTTCTTGTCCTTGACGTCGCCGATGACGGTCATCTTCTCGACTACGTTGGCTTTGGCGCGCTGTTTGTGACAGAGAACAAGAGGTACGTTGAGATATTTGGCGTAGGAGTTCGAACGCTTTGCGCCGCCGACGTCGGGGGTGGCGATGACGAGGTCGGGGAGGTTGAGGTTCTGGATGTAGGGGATGAAGACGTTCGATGCGTAGAGGTGGTCTACGGGAACATCGAAGAAGCCCTGGATCTGGTCGGCGTGGAGATCCATGGTGATGAGGCGGTCGACTCCGGCCACGCTCAGAAGGTTGGCTACGAGCTTGGCGGCGATCGAAACGCGCGGTTTGTCTTTGCGGTCCTGACGTGCCCATCCGAAATAGGGCATTACGGCGATGACGGTGCGGGCGCTGGCGCGGCGGGCTGCGTCGATCATCAGAAGAAGCTCCATGAGGTTGTCGGAGTTGGCGAAGGTCGACTGGACGAGATAGACGTCGCGGCCGCGGATAGATTCTTCGAACGAGACTTCGAATTCGCCGTCGGCGAAGTGCTGGATGTTCATCTTGCCGAGTTCTACGCCGAGGTTCTCGCAGATTTCCTTGGCCATATACTCTGAGTTAGTGCCTGCAAATACCTTGTAGGGCGAAAGGATGGGATTGTTTGACATATTGTTGGGCGTTGATAAGATTGGATTATTGTTTGTTTTGGTTTTTCAGGTTATCGGTGGTGCGCGCGGCGGGGCGGCGGCGCGTTGTCAGTTTCCATGCCACGGCTCCGAAAGGCTCGACTTCGGTCTCGAAAGGAACTTTCGAGCTGAAGGTTTTCACACCGGTCGCGCCGCTGAGAAGATCGGTGGCGCGGGCGTTGACGGCCGCCTGGATTCCGAGGATGTCGAGGGCGTGCTGCGGAATGTTGATGCTCATGGATGCTTTTTCGGCACCGAAGTTCAGGGCTGCGACAATCACTTCGCGTCCCTGACAGCGCAGGAACAGATAATGGCGGTGGGGATTGACCGTAGGGTTGTCGTAGTTGACATACATGAGGTCGAAGAACGAGCCTTCGCTCAGGGCTGTTTCTTCGTTGCATGCGCGCAGAACCGTCCGGTAGAGGCGGCGCAGCCACTGCTCGCGTGCGGTCAGCGAGGTCTGTCCCCCGACGTCGGCGAGCCAGCGGCGCAGCGTCGACAGGCTCCAGTAGTCGAAGATGGTAGTGCGTCCGTCGGCTCCGCTGAATCCTTCGCTCTCGAGGGCCTGCTCGCCGAGTTCCTGCCCCATGTAGATCATCATCGGGCCTGTCGACATCATAGATGAGGCGACGAGCGAGGGGAGCACCAGAGCCGGATTGCCGGCATACTGCGGCGAGCCGAAGCGCTGTTCGTCGTGGTTCTCGAGGAAGTTGAGCATGTGGGTCTGGATTCCGTCGACGGTCTGCCAGGCGCTTGTCAGGCGCGCGGCGCTGACGTTGCTGCACATTATTCCGCGCAGTGTGTCATAGAGGTTGACTTTATCGTAGAGATAGTCGAAGCCGAGGTTGGCGATGAAGTCGCGGTAGAGGGCTACGTCGTAGATCTCAGCTATGAATATCAGTTCGGGATTGATGGCTTTCACCTGAGGAATGGCCCACATCCAGAACTCGCGCGGAACCATGAAGGCCATGTCGCAGCGAAGCCCGTCGATTTTCCGGGCGGCCCAGAAACGCATTATGGCCAGCATCTTCATCCAGGTGTCGGGAATGGGGTCGAAGTGGCGCGAGCCGTCGCCGTAATCGACGCCGTAGTTGAGTTTTACGGTCTCATACCAGTCGTTGGGGCCGGGGAAGGCGTTGAAGCAGTCGTTGCCCGATGCTTTGGCCGGGAACTCCACGTAGGCCCCGGGCCCTTCGCCGAGGTCGATATTGGGCGAGAACAGCTGCCGGGGTATATAGTAGAAGTTGTTGTCGCGTCCGAAGAAAAGGTCGCTGTTGTCGCGTGAGCCGAGGTTTTCGGCTCCGGCGGGAAGCCGGTCGCTGTGGTATTGCCGGGCAACGTGGTTCGGCACAAAGTCGATGACCACTTTCAGTCCGGCGGCATGGATCCGGTCGCAGAGCGCGTCGAATTCCTCCATGCGGCGGTCGATGTCGACGGCCAGATCGGGGTCGACGTCGTAATAGTCTTTAATGGCATAGGGCGAACCGGCTTTTCCCTTTACTATATGGGGATTGTCGGGTGTGATGCCGTGGGCACTGTAGTCTGTTGCCGTGGCGTGTTCAATGATGCCGGTCAGCCATATATGGGTTATTCCGAGGTCTTTTAACGAGGCGATGATTTTGTCGTCGATGTCGTTGAATTTGCCCGAGCCGTTCTGATCTATGTCGCCGCCGGGAATATTGGCGGTGTTCGCGTTGGTGAACAGGCGTGGCAGAAGCTGATAGATTATCGGTTTCATTTCTTGGATGATGCGGTCGGTGAGGAAATGTCGCCACCCTTGTGCGGCGCGAAGCCTGCGGCCATCATCGTCGACATTGCGGCGTTGTAGCCCTGACGGAACACTTTGGTGATTTCCTTAAGATTGAAAACTTTATATTCAGCGACCTGAGCCATGTCGATGGCAATGTCGCAGAGGGCCAGATCCTGATTGATGTTCGACTTGACGGCCATATTGTAACTGGCGTGGGCCATGTCGAGCAGCGTGTCTTTATAGCGCCGCTTCGGCAGTGGGCTGCAATTCAGCCCGATCAGATATTTGCAGCGCTCGCGGATAGCCCATGCGGGAAGATTGTGGAGCACTCCGCCATCGATATATCTGATTCCGTCGATCTTCGCGGGCTTGAATATTATAGGTATCGAGCATGAGGCGGCGACAACTTCGGCAATGTCGCCCGTTTCGAAGGCGTGGGGGCAGCCGTTGTCGATGTCGGTGGCGCAGACAACTGTCTTCAGCGGAAGGTCTTCGAGTCGCTTCGCCGGGACGTGGGCGGCAATCAGGCGCTTGAATCCGTCCATCTCGAAAAAACCGTTTTTAGGAACGCAGAGGCTCGTCAGGTCTGAGAATTTCAGCCCGGCGAAAAGCTCGACGATTTTCTCCGGCGCCATTCCTCCGGCGGTCAGGACGGCCACTACCGAGCCGGCGCTGACGCCGGCGACGATGTCGGGCTTTATGCCCAGTTCTGTCAGAGCTTTCATTGCGCCGGCGTGGGCGAAGCCTCTGGCGCCGCCTCCGCTGAAAGCAACGCCGATACGATAGGGCTTTTTGTTCAGAAAATTAAACACTCGCCGCCTGGGTTTCAAAGTTTCTGCCTGCAAAGTTAGCGATTTTGGCGCAACTTTGGGCGGAAATGAGTAATTTTGCGCAACGAATTAACAATGCCAATCTAAATTCACAAAGCTATGGGCCTTTTTGACCGACTTAAGGCGCGTGCTGTAGCGTCGCGCCAGCGCATTGTGCTCGCCGAAGGATACGAGCCGCGCACTTTGACGGCTGCCGACCGCATTATCGCAGACGGCATCGCCGATGTCACTCTCATAGGCGATCCCGCCACTATCCACGACCTCGCTGACGAAATGCATCTCCCCAATATCGCCAACGCCAACATTGTCGACCCCTCCAGCGAAGAGGTTATCGACAGATATGCCCCGCTGCTCTACGAGCTGCGAAAGAAGAAAGGCATGACGCCCGAACAGTCGCGCCTCACCGCTGCCAACGCTCTATATCTGGGTTGCCTGATGATAAAGGCCGGCGACGCCGACGGCATGGTGGCCGGCGCGATGAACACGACCGGCAACGTGCTCCGCGCAGCTTTCCAGGTTATCAAGACATCCCCCGGAATCTCTGTTGTCAGCGGCGCGTTCGTGATGGTGCTTCCGCCCGATAAGAAATTCGGCACCGACGGACTGCTGATTTTCGCCGATTGTGCCGTTGTTCCCGATCCTACAGCCGAAGAACTGGCCCAGATTGCTCTGGCGTCGGCAAAGACAGCCCGCGATATCGCCGGAATCAATCCGAAAGTCGCCCTTCTGAGCTATTCGACGAAAGGGAGCGCTTCAGGCGAGCGTATCGACAAGGTTATCCGCGCCACCGAACTGGCCCACGAGCTCGATCCGTCGCTCATTCTCGACGGCGAGCTTCAGGCCGATGCCGCCATCGTTCCCGACGTGGCCAACCACAAGGCGCCTCAGTCGAATCTCAACGGACGTGCCAATGTTCTGGTGTTCCCGAGTCTCGAAGTCGGCAATATCGCCTATAAGCTCGTGCAGCGTCTCGGCGGAGTGCAGGCCGTAGGCCCTGTGCTTCAGGGTCTCGCCGCTCCCGTCAACGATCTTTCGCGCGGCTGCTTCCCCGAAGACATCTACAAAACAGTCATCATAACCTGCAATCAGGCTATCGGCGCCAAAGAAGCCGCCAAAGCCTGACAATTAACCTTATCGATCATGAAGATTCTTGTTTTAAACAGCGGTTCAAGCTCGGTCAAATACAAGCTCATCGACAGCGTCAGCGGCGAAACCCTCGCCGAGGGCGGAGCCGAGAAACTCGGTCTCGACGATGCTTTTCTGAAATATAAGCGCCACGACGGCTCGAAGGCCATCGTAGAGCTCGGTGCCGGCGCCGGCCACGTAGAGGCCATCAAGGCCATCCTGAATATTCTGACCGATCCTGTCGAGGGCTGTATCAAGAGCTACGACGAGATCGAAGCTGTCGGCCACCGCGTTGTCCATGGCGGCGAGAAGTTCAACAAGAGCGTGCTGATAACTCCCGAAGTGCGCGAGAAAATCCGCGAGTGCTATCCGATCGCTCCGCTCCACAATCCTGCCAACATGACCGGCATCGAGGCTATCGACGAGCTCATGCCCGACGTGCCTCAGGTCGGAGTGTTCGACACCGCCTTCCACCAGACTATGCGCCCCGAGGCATATCTCTATCCTCTGCCATACAAATATTACGAAGAGGATGATGTACGCCGCTATGGCTTCCACGGAACCAGCCACCGCTACGTCTCGGCGCGCGCCGCCGAATTCCTCGGACTGCCGATCGAGAAGCTCAAGATGGTCACCTGCCATATCGGCAACGGCGCCTCGATAGCCGCTGTCGACGGCGGCAAGAGTGTCGACACATCCATGGGCCTCACCCCAACTGAAGGTCTCATGATGGGAACACGCTGCGGCGATGTCGACGCCGGTGCCCTCATATTCCTCATGAAGCGCCATAACCTCTCGGCTGACGATCTTATGCGTATCGTCAACAAGGAGAGCGGTGTGCTCGGAATCAGCGGTCTGAGCAACGATATGCGCGAAATCGAGGCTGCCGTCGAGGCAGGCGACGAGCGCGCTACTCTCGCTCTGGCGATGGACGAGCTGCGCATTGTCAAATATATCGGCGCATACGCCGCAGAAATGGGTGGGCTCGATGTCATTGTCTTTACAGGCGGAGTAGGCGAGAACCAGACCGGACTGCGCGAGGATGTGTGCCGTCCGCTCGCCTTCATGGGCGTTGAGATCGACAAGAGTGTCAACGACACGCTCCGCGGCCGTGAAGCTCTCATCTCGACGAAAGATTCGCGCGTGAAAGTCGTCGTCATCCCCACCGACGAAGAGCTCATGATCGCCCGCGACACCGCCGAGATCGTCTCCGCCCTCTGATCCTGAAAGATTCCCTGTTAAATCCCGGTTAATCCTGCTAAATCCCGATTAACCGGGATTTATCTATTGTCGGTGGAGGATGAAGCTGAGGGAGTTGCCGGGCGATTCGTCGGGGCGTTCGGCAGTTCGGTAGCCGGGCTTGGTGAGGGTGATAGGGAGCACGGCGCGTTGCTCGGCCAACGGCAGAGTTATCGAGAAACTGCCGTCGGCGCCGGTCACGGTCTGTCGCCCCGCGACTGCTACTGTCACTCCATCGAGCGGATTCAGGTCAGAGTCGGTGACGGTTCCGGCGAAGGTTGCGAAAGAATTGTCGCGCTTCATGTCGATGACAATGTCGCGGCGCAGGCCGAAACCGGTGGGTATCATGGTGTCGACCGGATTGAAGAATTCCGATTCGGCTTCGATATGCACCCGCGAGAATCTCTTATGTCCGGCTATGGTTATTCTGTCGGTCTGCTTGCTGCCGGCCCTGACCGAGTATTCCCCGCCGTCGACGCGAAGCGTTATGGCGCCTCCCGGAGGTAAGTCGGATTTCTGAAGCTTTACCGTGACATTGACCTCGACCGGCACGGCGAAGAGATATGCGGCGGCGAGGATAGCGGTGACCGAGGCCGTTCCGGCTGCTGCCAGCGCGCGTCTGCGCCGTTGGTGGCGCTTCCAGAGCGAGTCGAACGATACCCCGAGCATCCGCGACACAATGCGGATCAGAGCTTTCTCGCGGCCACGGCGGTTCATGTCGATGCCGAGCAGCTCACGGTCGGGGTGGTCGCGGAAATAATCGCGCAGGAAGGCAGGGAAAAGCTCAGGCTCGGGTGTCGTTCCGTCGGGTATGAAAACCGGAATTATTCTGTCGAGCCGCCCTGCCTCGACGAAAGTGCGCGCCTCGGCACTGACCCATTCCGAACGAGATGACGACTGTGAGCATATAAGTATTAGGAACTTGCTGCGCAAAAGATTATGGCGCAGTTCGTCGCCGAGGATGCCGGCGTTGAGGTCGGACTGATCCCGGAATATGGGCCGAAGGTATTTGCTGCCTTCTTCGATATCGTTGTGGATTTCGGTAGGCAGCCTGAACCGCTCGAGTCGTTTCTGAAGCCATTTCGCTACCGCCATGTCGCGGTGGCTGTAGCTTATGAACGCATAGAGGCTGTAGGGCTGATTCTCTTCTTTCATTTGACGGAATTATTTTTCTGCCATTCTTCGAAGGCGCGTTTGAGCCGCGCTTTCTCTTCGGGCGTCACCTTCACGAGATACAACCCCATCCCGAGGCGGTCGGTCTCAAACATATAGGTTTCGGGATTTCCGTCGTTATAAAACACAAACTCCTTCGGCTTGCCCACCGATGCCATTGCAGCGCCCTGTAGATCGTGGTCGCCGAAGCGCCAGTCGTTCAGAGCGAAGACAACATATTCGCCGGTCAGCCCTTTGGCGGCCGCTGCGCCGTTGGTGCTGACGGTTTTCATTGTCCACACTTTATCGGTCATGAATTCGTCGAGTTGCGACTGATAGGCCGGGTCGGCTGCGGCAAGCGCTATCAGCGTCAGGGCTATCGAGAAGTTTGATTCGCGGATGTCGGGATGATCATCCCCTAAGACTTTCTCTCTGATTGCAAGAGCTTTGCGCTTATATTCGAGTCCCTCCGCTTCTTTTCCCTGTTTTGCCAGAGCTATGCCGATGTTGTTATACAGCTGGGCAAACTCGGTGTTCTCTTCTTTGAAGGTTTTGCGGCGCGTTTCAAGAGACTTGCGGTAATATTCCAGTGCCTTGTCGTAGTCGCCGAGGTCGCTGTAGATCGTGCCGATATTGTTGTAGCCGGTGGCGACATCGGGATGGTCGGCTCCGAGAACTTTGATCCTGATGTCGAGAGCTTTTTGTAGATGTTCGAGCCCTTTCTGATGTTCGCCGAGGTTGCCATAGGTTGTGCCGAGATTGTTGTGGGAGAGCGCTACCTGCGGATGTTCGGGGCCGAATATCCGCTCGTTGATTTCCAGCGCTTTCTCGTTATATTCGATAGCTTTCCGGAAATCGCCGAGGCTGAAACAGAGGTCGGCGAGATTGTTGTATGCCACGGCGACGGCCTCGTTGTCGCCCTCATAGACCGATTTGTATATCTCCAGGGTCTTCTCGAGATTATCGCGGGCGCCGTGGTAGTCTCCAAGCTCGATGCAGACAACGCCGAGGTTGTTGTAAGATTCGCCGACCGAGGGATGGCGTTCGCCGAAAGCCTTTTCGCGGATGTCGAGCGCTTTCCGGAAATATTCGAGAGCCTTGGTAAAATCACCGGTGTGGAAATATGTCGAGCCGATATTGTTGTAAGAGATTGCTGTGTCGGGATGGTCTGAACCGACAATCTTTTCCTGAATGGAAAGAGCTTTCTGATGGTTGTCGAGCGCTTCCTGATAATTGCCGGTAGTGCTTTGAAGATAACCGATATTATTGAGAATCGCGGCAACCTGAAGGTGCTCTTCGCCGTAGTTTTTCTTCTGGATCTCAAGAGCTTTATTAAGATATTCGAGTCCTTTGGCATAGTCGCCCATAACGCACCAGGCATTGCCGATGTCATTATAACTGACTGCAATGTCAGGAGCTTCGGGGTCGAGTACTTTCTGATTTATGTCGAGCGCCTTTCGGAAATATTCGAGTGCCTTAGCTGTGTCGCCCGAGTCGAGATATGTGTTGCCGAGGTTTTCGTAGGTATTCGCCGTCAGCGCGTTTTTTTCCCCGAGAACGGCGAGTCGTATGTCGAGCGCCCGCTGAAGATAGTCGAGAGCCTTGCTGAACTCGCCGAGGTTGTTGTATACAACGCCAAGATTGTTCATCACTTTCGATGTCTCTTCGCTCCGAGGGCCATGCTGTGCCTCGGCGCTCGCCAGCGCCTTTCGGAAATAGTCGAGAGCGGCCTGATGGTCGGCTGCATACTCGTAGAGGAAGTTCCCGGAGTCGATGAGCCAGTCGATGTTGGTTGTGTCGGCATCGGCGATGTCGCAGTAGAGGCGTCGGATTTTCCCGCTGTTTTCGGCACCGCCGAGCTGAAGCGTTTGGATCTGGCGCTCTACTACGGCGTAGAGTGTGTCGTTGTCGGCGGCGAGGTTGCGGTCAACTTCTGTGAGGGTTGAGATGGCATCACCGACCTCCTTGCGCTTGCTGATGCCGTCGAGCAGTTTCTCTTTGGCGTTGAGCTCTTCATATTTCGCGATGGCCTCGTCGATCTTTCCGGCCTGCACGAGCTCGATTATCTCCTGCTCGACGGGTGAGATCTCCGACAGGTCGATTCGGGCGAACCGATCGACGTAGTTGTCGAGGTTCTCGAGCTGGCGCCCGTATTCCTGTTCGAGCTGCTCGAGCCGCTCGATATATTCTTTCTGCTGAATTTTGTTTTGCTCTTTCAGACGTTTCAGCTCGTCCTGGGCCTTTCGATACTGTCGGGCGTAGCGTTCGCCCGAGTTCTTATAATACGTGTCTTTTAGCTGTTTGAACATATTCGAGCGACACATGACAATCATGAAAGGTGCCGTCGGGTTGAGGTTCCACTGCTCAAGGGCGTCTTTGTTGAAGATCTCGTAGCCTTCCTTCTCGATTCGGCGCACGTTGATTCTTTCTCCGGGTTTCAGCGTCAGGAACTCGAGCCGGAAATTTCCGTTGCGGTCAGATGCTGTGCTCTGGGCCGGGTAGACCTGCAGCTCGACACCGGCCAATGCCGTCTTCTTCGCTTTCCCTTTATATTCACGGACAACGCCCGTCTGCACTGTCCTGGCGCCGGCGGCAAATGCCGATAGAATCAGAATTGTAGTGATGATGATGTTTTTCATGGTAGCTTTCTGTTAGTGGTAAGTGCAAAGTTATGAATTATTACCCTGACGGCAAAATCGCGGCGCGGGCATGAAACGGTTGGTTGTATATGTCGGGTATTTTTAGTAACTTTGCAAGTTATGAATTTCAAGCTCCACTCCTCATATAATCCTACAGGCGACCAGCCGCAGGCTATCGACAAGCTTGTGGCAGGCGTCAACAGCGGCGTTCCGGCTCAGACCCTCCTTGGCGTCACCGGCTCAGGCAAAACTTTCACTATGGCCAATGTTATCGAGCGTGTCAACCGTCCGACGCTCATCCTGAGCCATAACAAGACACTCGCCGCACAGCTTTACAGCGAGTTCAAGAATTTTTTTCCCGAGAATTCGGTGCAGTATTTTGTGTCGTATTACGACTATTATCAGCCCGAGGCTTATATACCCACTGTCGACAAGTATATCGAGAAAGATCTGATGATCAACGATGAGATCGACAAACTTCGCCTCGCGACGACGTCTGCGCTGCTGTCGGGACGTCGCGATGTCATTGTCGTGTCGTCGGTGTCGTGTATCTACGGCATGGGCAATCCCGAGGATTTTAATGCCAATGTGCTGACAATCCGGACGGGACAGAAAATCGTGCGCAACCATTTCCTGCGTCAGCTTGTCGATGCTCTATACAGCCGCAACGAACTCGCGCCGTCGCGCGGAACATTCCGGGTCAAGGGCGATACGGTCGACATTCGTCTGGCCTATGAGGAAATAACGCTGCGGGTCGTCTTCTGGGGCGATGAGATCGAGTCGATAACGACCGTGACGCCCGAAGACGGCGTGACTCTCGGCACTTTCGACGAGTTCAAGATCTATCCGGCCAACCTCTTTGTCACCTCGGCCACACGCGCCGCTCAGGCTTTAGGCCAGATCGAACTCGACCTCGGCGATCAGGCCCGCTTTTTCCGAGAGGAAGGCAAAGAGCTTGAGGCCAAGCGACTGACCGAGCGCGTCACCTACGACATCGAGATGATCCGCGAAGTCGGCCACTGCTCGGGTATCGAGAACTACAGCCGCTATTTCGACGGACGCCGCCCCGGTATGCGCCCGTTCTGCCTGCTCGACTATTTCCCCGACGACTTCCTGACGATTATCGACGAGAGTCACGTCACTGTTCCGCAGATCCGCGGAATGTATGGCGGCGACCTCTCGCGAAAGGTCAATCTCGTCGAATACGGCTTCCGGCTTCCGGCCGCTCTCGACAACCGTCCGCTGAAATTCGAGGAATGGGAGAATCTTACGGGTCAGAAGCTGTATGTGTCGGCAACTCCCGCCGACTACGAGCTTGAACAGAGCGAAGGCGTCATCGTGGAACAGATAATACGTCCGACCGGACTTCTCGACCCCGTTATCGAAGTGCGGCCGGCCTTCAATCAGATCGACGACCTTCTCGAGGAAATCCATAAACGCATCGAGGCTGACGAGCGTGTGCTCGTGACAACCCTGACAAAACGTATGGCCGAAGAGCTCAACGCATATCTGGCCAAACTGAATATTTCGGCCGCCTATATCCACAGCGATGTCAAGGCGCTCGACCGTATCGCCATTCTCGACGACCTGCGTGCCGGCAACTACGATGTTCTTGTCGGCGTGAACCTGCTGCGCGAAGGTCTCGACCTGCCGGAGGTGTCGCTCGTGGCGATTCTCGACGCCGACAAGGAGGGCTTCCTGCGCAGCCACCGCTCACTGACTCAGACCGTTGGGCGCGCAGCGCGCAATCTGAACGGCATGGTGATAATGTATGCCGACAATGTCACTGATTCTATGCGCCAGACCATCGACGAAACGGAGCGACGCCGCGCAATACAGCTCGCCTACAACGAAAAGAACGGCATTACGCCGACAGCTATCGTTAAAGCTCGCAACGCCCTTGTCGGACTTGACGAGGCTTCCGACAAAAGGCGCGACAGCCGGGATGCCGGGCAGGCCACGCGCCGTAAGGCGAAATCCGAGTCGGTTCCCTACGCCACAGAATATGGCGTCGGCACTTCAGTGGCGGCCGACCCTGTCGTCGGCTATATGAATGCCGACGAAATCCGCCGCACAATCGAACGTTCGCGCGACCAGATGGTGCAGGCTGCCAAACGGATGGAATTTATAGAGGCGGCACGCCTGCGCGACGAAATCGAGGAACTCGAGATTATGCTGGCCAATAAAGAAAAACAGAAGGACTGATGACAAATACGACAGATTTTCTGCCGACCTCGGTCAAAGAGGTCGAAGCGCTGGGATGGGACACCCTCGATGTTATCATTTTCAGCGGCGACGCATACGTCGATCATCCGGCTTTCGGGGCTGCCGTTATCGGCCGGACGCTTCAGGCAGCCGGTCTGAAGGTTGCCATTGTGCCGCAGCCGAACTGGCGCGATGACCTGCGCGATTTCCGAAAGCTCGGACGTCCGCGCCTATTTTTCGGAGTGTCGCCCGGCGCGATGGACTCGATGGTAAACCACTACACGGCTGCGCGCCGTCTGCGCCACGACGATGCCTATACTCCCGGCGGACGCCACGGTATGCGCCCCGATTATCCGTCTATCGTCTACTCGAAAATCCTGAAAGAGCTCTATCCCGACGTTCCGGTGATTCTCGGCGGTATCGAGCCGTCGATGAGGCGGCTGAGCCATTACGATTACTGGCAGGATCGTCTGCGCCCGTCGATTCTGCTCGATTCTCCGGCCGATATGATTGTCTACGGAATGGGCGAGCAGCCTGTCGTCGAGATAGCCCGCCGTCTTGAAGCCGGAGAGCCTGTGGCCGAGATGACCGATGTGAGGCAGACGGTTGTCCGCCGGCGCCTCGATGAAGTGCCCGCTGCTGACGCCCCCGATGCCATCGTTCTAAACAGCTGGCGCCGCTGTCTGCGCGATAAAAAAGCGCAGGTAGCCAATTTCAGGCATATCGAGCAGCAGAGCAACCGCCTCGACGGCGGTGTGGCGCTCTGGCAGGCCTACGACGATATGGCCGTATGTGTCAACCCGATGCATCCGGCGATGACAACCGCCGAGATCGATGCGTCGTTCGATTTGCCCTACACACGTCAGCCCCATCCGCGCTATCGCGGAAAGACTATACCGGCTTACGAGATGATAAAATTCTCGGTCAACATCCATCGCGGATGTTTCGGCGGCTGTGCGTTCTGCACTATCTCGGCCCATCAGGGAAAGCATATCGCTTCGCGCTCCCGGCAGAGCATCCTGCGCGAGGTGAAACAGGTTGCCGCCATGCCCGGTTTCAAGGGCTATCTCAGCGACCTCGGAGGTCCGTCGGCAAATATGTACGGGATGCACGGCAAAGACCTGTCGGTGTGCGCCAAATGTATGCGCCCGAGTTGTCTCCAGCCCAAACCGTGTCCGAATCTTAACAGCGACCACGGGCCGTTGCTCGACCTATATCATGCCGTCGATGCCCTTCCGGGCATAAAGAAGTCGTTTATCGGCAGCGGAGTCCGCTATGATCTTTCCATGGCTCCGACCGGTGATGCCCGAACCGACGCGAACAACCGGCGTTATAACCGCGAACTCATAGAGCGTCACGTCTCGGGACGCCTGAAAGTAGCGCCGGAACATACTTCCGACTCTGTCGTCAACATCATGCGTAAGCCCCGTTTCGAACTCTTCAGGCGTTTTAAGGAGATCTTCGATGATGTCAACGAGCAAGCCGGATTGCGCCAGCAGATAATCCCGTATTTCATATCGTCGCATCCCGGTTGCCACGAGGCCGACATGGCCGAACTCGCCGTTATGACCAAAGATATGGGGCTTAAGCTCGAACAGGTTCAGGATTTTACTCCAACGCCGATGACGCTGTCGACAGAGATTTACTATACCGGATATCATCCCTACACGCTTGAACCGGTGTTTACGGCGCGTACCGACGCCGAGAAGCAGGCTCAGCGCAAATATTTCTTTTGGTATGATCCTGCCTGTCGGGCCGATCTTGCCGACTCGCTGCACCGGCTCCACCGTCCCGACCTGGCCAGAAAACTGTTCCCCGGGGGAGTCCCGCGCGGCCGCGCCGCGAGCAGGCAGCCGGCCGACCGGCGCCCTCCGAAAAACAGCCGCCGCAAACGCTGACCCGACTTAAAATTTCTTCATAATATTGCTGTGCGTTCGCAAATTGTAGTATATTTGTGCGGAACTAAATCTTGATTTATGAAGAAACATTTACTCTTTGTTGCCGCAATGTCGGCAGTCGTGGCCAATATCAGTGCGCAGGAATCCGCAATAGTGCTTTATGAGAATTTCAGTTCGGCCGACGCTTTTCCCGCCGGCTGGGAAGTCATCAATTCCACCCCCGAGATGGCCACGCTTAAAGATGGGGTGTTCAGCTGGCGTGTTGCTCCTGCACCCGACGATTTTCCGAAACCGATCGACGGCGACAAGGTTGCTCTGATTTATCAGGCAAGCTATACCGATGGCGATGGCAAGCGCGTCGAGCTCAGTCAGGATGAATGGCTTATCACGCCGTCGATAGAACTCGGGTCGGATCCGCAGCTGACATTCGGACTCAGCTACGTGCCGATGTTTCTCTACAATTGTTCTAACGAATATCTCGATTTTACCTCCGATCCTCTCGATTTCAGTGAACGGGTGCCGGCAACAACGCTCAAGGTTATGGTCAGAGCCGACGGTGCCGACGACTGGGACGAGGTCTATGACGTGTTTGACCTCTGGCAGGGATATACGCTCGACGAGCTTATGAGCAAATATTATAGCCGCGATTTCCGCGACAATGAGGTGGATCTTGGAGCCTACTCGGGTAAGAAGGTGAGACTGGGATTTCGGTTTGCCGGATATATGGGCAATGCCATGGCTCTTGACGCTGTGAAGGTCTCCTCTTCTCCTGATGCCGGAATCAACGCCGTCGAGGCTGACCGGTTCGTCGACGGCGAGCGCATATCCGTTGTCAGTATTTCAGGCGTCGAGGTCGCAGACTTCATTGCCGGACACGAAGAGTTTGACCGCTCTATGCTCGCTCCTGGAATATACATTCTGTCTGGCGCAACCCACACAGTAAAGATTGCTGTGAAATAAACTGTCGTGCCCCGCTTTATCTGTCTGAATATGTAAAATAGTTTGCAAAAAATTTGTTAAAGATAGATAATTACGCTATTTTTGCACCGAGTTTTGAACTATTCGAACTGCATTAATGTTATAAAAACATAAAAACAGGTTACGTCTAACACACCGAAACTCATAAAAGGAAGTTAGTAAACTATTTATCAGAAATATAAAAACGCGAGAATGAAAAAGAATCTACTTCTTCTTGCAGCCTGCGGCGGTATGCTGCTGGCAGCAAACGACGCTCAGGCTCAGGAGACAGTCGTTGTCGACGAAAGCGTCAATATTGACGTTACCAACGTCGAGTGCAAAGACAATTACAACCACTCCTGGCGTAAAAACTGGTTCATCGAAGTCGGTGCCGGCGCACAGCTTCCCTTCGTTGAAGACACCCGCTTCAAAGGCGACTGGCATCACCAGATCACTGCGATCTATAACCTCGGCTTCGGCCACTGGTGGAGCCCCTATTTCGGCTTCCGCATGAACGCCACCTACGGCGCCATCCACTGGGATAGCGAAGGATGGGGCAAGGCTCAGAACGTCAGCCTCAATGCCGAAATCATGTGGGATATGCTCAACAGCATCAGCGGCTACAGCAAGACCCGCGTATTCTCGATCATTCCCTTCGTAGGTTTCGGCGGTAACTTCAGCTGGGACTACAGCGGCTACACCAACTGCTTCGACCGTCACGGCAACGAGAAGACCAATATGTGGACTCTCCCCGTCACCGCCGGTATCCAGCTCCGCTTCCGTCTCTGCAAGTATGTCGACTTCTTCGCCGAAGGCCGCTATGTATTCTACAGCGACGAATGGAACCGCAACGTAGTTAACCGTCCTCTCGATATCAACGCTGTTGCTGTCGGCGGTTTCAACTTCAACATCGGTGGCCGCGAATTCACCAGCTACAACCCCTGTGAATACATCGGCTACATCAACGCCCTCAACAATCAGGTCAACGACCTCCGCGGTGCTCTGGCAACTACCGCTGCCGCTCTGGCCGCTTGCGAGGCTCAGCTTCCGTGCCCCGAAGTTCCCGCTGTTGAAGAGAAGGCTCCGGCTCCCATGCTCAGCTGCGTGCGCTTCAAGATCAATTCTGCCCGCGTAAGCGATCAGGAGATGGTCAACGTCTACAACGTTGCACAGTGGATGAAGTCTAACCCCAATGCAAAGGTTTACATCCGCGGTTATGCTGACCGTGACACCGGAACTGCCGCTTACAACATGAAGCTTTCTGAGCGTCGCGCCCAGACCGTCAAAGACATTCTCGTCAACGACTACGGTATCGACGCCAGCCGCCTCACCACCGAGCAGTATGGTAGCGACGTACAGCCCTTCGATGTCAACAACTGGAACCGTATCGTGCTCTTCGCCGAATAATAGATTCCAGAACTGAAATAGCGAGCCCCGGCCGTCGGTCGGGGCTCGTTTGTTTTTATTGGATGGAAGACCGAATTCAGTTTTTTTGAGTGTTATATTGTCGGGCGATTCCGCCTTTTTTGTATCTTTGTAGATTATGGACTCTGATTTTCTTTCTTCGCTCCGAAAAGCGGGCCGCAGCTCTTTTTCGTCGAAAGGTCGGCCGAAAGCCGTTTTGTTCCGTCTTCGTAAAAAGCACGATGGCGGAATGTCTGTCGGGGTTGTCGATGCCGCGACCGGCAAGCTGTTGAGATCTGTTCCCGACGCATCGTCATACAGCGGCGTTACCGCCGACATTCTGCGCGCTTTCGCCCGTAAGCCGTCGGGCTGGAGCGTCGGTTGGGATGATGCGGAAGCGTCGGCTCAGGAGCTTTCTGTCGATGAGCATCCCGAACTGGTCTATATGCTGTCGATGGCAGGCAATGTTGTCGACGGATCGGGCAACAAGGTCGTTTTCGACCGCGAAGGGGTTGATGTCGGTGTCGAGATTGTGAGTGACGACACCCTACGGCGCTGCCGGGCGGAGTTGATAGCCGGAAAATATGGCGTCTCTTCAATGGCCGGTGACTCTTTTGTTATATGCGGCGACGGAGTAATACGTCCTATAAACGGGGGCATAGATTGTCCGGCCGCCGATATGAACGCGTTGCTGACAGATTTCGACATGGAGTCGCTGGCCGAATATCTCAGTATTCTGGTCAGTATGAATCCCGATATCGAGATCTCGATAGCTGATATGCAGATAAAGCGGCGGAGGACACCGCGCGAGCTTCGTCCTACCATAATATTCGACAAAGTTGATGCCGACAAAGCTCTTTATATGCGTGCCGTAAACTCTGTGGAAGGACTCGACCCGAAGTTTTCGGCTGATTTCGAGTTGCATTACGTGGCTGAGGTCGATTCAGAGAGTAAAATTATCGACATTCATCCGCTGAAGGTATCCGACGATAATCCCGCGCATAGTCTGCTTGAAGACCTCTACTCAGTTTCGCGCTCAAGAGCTCAGAAATCAGAAATCTATAACGACGGCAATCTCTTTATCGTTCAGGAAGAGGCTGCCGCCCGCTTCCTGTTCGACAGATTGCCGGCTCTGCTCGACAAATACAGGCTTATAGGTTCCGAGAAGTTGCGCGAATACAATGTAACTCCGGTAAGGCCAAAACTGAACCTGAAGCTTGGCAGCGGAATTGATTTTCTTGAGGGGGATGCCACCGTAGAGGTCGGAGAAGAGAAGATTTCGCTGGCCGACCTTCTGCGCCGTTACAATAAAAACCGTTATGTCGAACTCGGCGACGGCACCCGCGCTTTGCTCGACAGTAACTATATAGCGCGTCTGAAGCGAATTTTCTCGCGTAAGCCCGACAGCAAAGGCCATGTGAAAGTCTCGTTTTTCGATCTTCCCGAGATTGAGAAACTTCTCGACGGAAAGGTCGAAGGGGCAGTCTGGAAACGCCATCGCCAGCTCTACGAGGGCTTTAACAAACTCAAAGATCAGAAGCTTGAGACGCCGCGCCTCAACGGAACGCTGCGCCCCTATCAGGCCGATGGAGTGAAATGGCTGAAATATCTCTGGCAGAACAAAATCGGAGGATGCCTGGCCGACGACATGGGTCTCGGAAAGACAATTCAGACAATTGCTGTTCTGGCCGACGTCTATCCCGAGGCCAAATTGCCGTCGCTGATAGTAATGCCCCGGTCGCTCGTGTTCAACTGGGAGAGCGAGCTTAAGAAGTTCGCGCCTCAGCTCGATTATTACATTTATTATGGCAATGCCCGCGAGTTCGACGAGGCACGCAGTCATCAGGTTGTGCTGACGACTTACGCGCTTGTGCGTAACGATATCGAGAAGTTCAAAGACGTTGAGTGGGAGAGTGTGTGGCTCGACGAAAGCCAGAGTGTCAAAAATGTCGGGGCGCAGATTTCGCAGGCTGTTCAGCTGCTGAAATCCGACCACAGATTCGCTATCTCGGGCACACCGATCGAGAATAATCTCATGGAGCTTTATTCGCTGTTCCGCTTCCTCAATCCGGCCATGTTCGGCTCGGCCGAGAACTTTGCCGAGACTTATGCCGCACCAATAGAGCGCGGGGGCGATGCCGAGGCTTCGGCCGCTCTGCGCCGCAAAGTCTTCCCCTTTATTCTGAGGCGCCTGAAAGCCAATGTCGTCAAGGATCTGCCTCCGATGGTCGAGCAGACACTGTGGGTTGAGATGGAGGAAGATCATGCCCGCGCCTATGAACGCCGGCGCCGCGAACTCGCCGCGCTCGTCGATATGGCCTCCAAAGGCTCTGACAGTGCCAAGGCGCGCTTCGTGATGCTTCAGGCCATAACGGAACTCCGGCAGCTTGCCTCAGTGCCTGAAAAAGTTACCGGCGGCCGGGTGAAATCTAAAAAACTCGAAATGCTTGTCGACAATGTAGCCGACGTAGTCGCATCCGGGCGTAAGGTAGTGGTCTTCTTCAATTTCCTCGCGGGTATCAGGCTCGCCGAAGAAGAGCTACGGCGCCGCGGAATACGCTCTGTCACTATGACAGGCGCTACGGCCGACCGGGGTCGGGTCGTCAGAGAGTTTACGTCGAACCGCGACTGCAATGTCATGCTGATGACAATAAAAACCGGTGGAACGGGCCTTAACCTTGTCGTTGCCGACACGGCCTTTATCTTCGAACCCTGGTGGAATACTGCCGCCGAGGCTCAGGCCAAGAACAGGCTACACCGAATCGGCCAGACGTCGAAAGTGATGGCCTACTCGATGCTTGTCAAAGGCACTATCGAAGAGAAGATGCGCGAGCTCCAGGAAAAGAAAGCACTTCTTGTCGACGACATTATCTCAAGCGACTCGGCCTCGAAACATCTTACCGACGATGATATCAGATACCTTCTCAGCTAAGTTCTCATGGAAACTACGCTCGAAATACACTGCAATCTCGATTTGATCAACGCTATCGACAACCGTTTCGAACGGCGGCGGCGCCTTAAGCCAGCAGTCGTAGGCATGACAAAATTTATAAAATCGGCGGTTAAAGACTCCAGGGTTATATTTATTGAAGCCGAAGGCCGGTCGACGACCGAGTTCGAGCTGATATTGAATAGCCCGACGGTCGAAAAATTCTCGGTAGAATCGCTGCGCCGCTTTGTCAACGTGTTTGTCTATAGCAACGAAGGCCGTAAGATATTGCTTCGCAGGCTCCCGGGCTCAAGAGAATTGGTCGACGCTTTCGCCGGCAATGCCGCCATCGAAGCCGAAGCTGTAAACAAGGCAATGTCGATGAATGCGCTGAACGTCAATTTTGGAATGCTCGATTTCTATGGCACGGCCGCACAGTTGTTTTCCTACATGTCGAGCGTTACTGTCAGTTCGTGGGGAGGCAGCTGGTCGACCCGCTATAAAGTTTATGTTGTGCCTACAAAAGAATGGTTCTGGTCGATTCTGGATCTGAAAGGACGTCTTGTAGCCGATGAACCGCTCGAATCGATGCCCGAAGGAATGACTGTCTTTTCGGGATCAGAAGATCTTGCTTCGGTTTTTGTGGCGCTGAAAACGATGTTTGAGACCGGCGCGGCCGATCGCGGTGCGGCCAGAGTGACAGCTTCGTCAGTAAATAAAATCAGCCGCAGCCTGATTTGCAGACCCTTTTTTGAGTCGGACGACAGGGAGGTAGCCCAGTGGCGCCTGTCGCTGTTGGCCAATCTCATAGGTTTTGCGCCGGCCTCTTCGTTAGAGACGGTTAAAGGTTTTCTGCGCGCCGTGCCCGACAATATGGCGTATATCGTCGATCAACAGGTTATAGGGCCGTTTGTGCCGCATCTCAGAGGATTGTCGACGACCACCGAGTCTAAACCTGTCAAAGCGATGGTGTCGGTTTTCATGGCTCAGATGCGGAAACGCGCCAAATCGACGGGATGGCTTTCGGTTGACAGGCTCATCGACGATTGTCTGAGCCAATATGGCCCGCAGCAGCTTCTCGGAACTATTGACAAATTCTCGCCGACAAAACTTAAAAGCAAGCTGACCGACTCGTATGTCGATTTCACAGACCTTCACCGCAGCTATGTTATACCCTTCCATCGCGGTATGCTCATGCTTCTGGCAGCCTGCGGCATTGTCGATATCGCTTACGATCATACGGCGCCGTATTCTTTCGCCGACGGCGTCAGGCGTTTCCGCCTGTCGGATATAGGGCGTTATGTTTTCGGCGTCACGGATGATGTCGAGATGCCCGACTCGCGCGTCGACGACAGTTTGTTTGAGATCGACCCTGACCATCTGATAATAAGCAATCTGTCGGATAACAATCCCTATCTCGTATTCCTTGAAAAGTTAGGCAGAAATATCGGAGGCCGGCGCTATGTTCTCGAAGCCGCCAAGGTCGTAAATAAAGAAAGAAATGTCGAAGCGCTCCAATATATTATCGGTCAGTTCGAGAAATATGTGACCGGCCCTCGCGACAAACTCAGTCCCGTATGGCAGAACTTTTACTCAGAACTGCAACAGCGTATCCCTGAGATTTCCGGAGTGTTGTCGATGGACTACGACATAATCCGTCTCAATCCCGACGACAAACTCTTAATCGACGCCATCATCAACGATCCCGAGATTCGCAAGATTGCCAATCTGGCCGAAAACTACTTCATACTTATCAAACGTTCAGATAGATATGAATTCAATCTGCGCCTCTCAAAGCTCGGATTCCGCCCGCTGCTGACCACTCACTGATCACGAAAAATTGAAAAAAATGCGAAATAGTTTGCACAATTAAAAATATCTTTCTACCTTTGCAACGCAAAAAGGGGGACGCCCTCCTGAAGCAAGGTGCCATAGCTCAGTTGGTAGAGCATCGGACTGAAAATCCGTGTGTCACTGGTTCGAATCCCGTTGGCACCACCAGACAACTCCGACGAAAGTCGGAGTTTTGTCGTAAATAGACGATTATCAGCTGTTTACGCGTGCGTTCGTCGCGGCTTTTTATTCCGATTTCAACAGCTTAACTTTAACCGATAAAATCACATGAAGAAAACACGATTGTTTATAACGGTGCCCCTCGCAGCCGCTCTGCTATGCTCCTGCTCAGGCAACAAGAAAGAAGTCACCGACTTCGCTGCCGATTTCGCGCGAAAGGTTCAGGCCGGCCAGATTGACTCTCTGAAGATGGTTTATCCTCAGATTGAGGATGCCGATTCGATAGCCGTCACCTTTGTCGCCGATAGCCTAAGGGTTGATGATACCGACAAGGAAGGTGTCTATAATGTCAATTATGGAAACGGTGTGGCTGTTACGGTCAGGATGGACGGCGACGGGCGCATGACGGTTCTTGATAGCCGGGGCCTGTTCGCTTATCCGAAAGAAAAGGAGCAGTTTGCCAGAAAGACAGGCGCGCTGAACGGTGATCTGACCGATGCCGAAAAAGCCAGGAGGATGGTGATTGTAGATCTCATGGCTGAGGATATCTACAGCAGATATTCCGACAAACGCAAGAATGCGATCGTCAATCTGGGCCTCACGATTACCAAAGACATCATGTTCATGATGGACGAAGGCGCCGGCCATTATACTCTTAAGAACACGACCGACCGGCCTATCAAAGGCAGTGAATACACCGTCACCTGGGAAGACTCCTATATCGGCTCGGGCATTGAGGATACAAGATACCGAACCGAGACGGGAAAAGATATTCCGGCCAACGGAACTGTGAAATTTCCCTTCGCATTTACCGGACATGCCGGATCTTCGATCAGCAAGATAACAATGAAAGAGCTTTCGAACGAGGAATTCATGGCCGGTTATACCCCGGTCGGAAATGAATATGAGGCTTATGTCAAAGAACACGGCGACGAGGTAAGTGCAGCAGGGAAGAAACTTTCCGACGGCCCGTATCATATTCAGGGCAAGCTCGGCGGAAAATATGCTGTCCACATCACTCTTGACAAGGGAATGAAACAGGGCTCTTATTATTACGACAAGATGGGCCCTTCGGCCAGACTTGAGCTTAAAGTGCTCGACTTCAATCCGAAAACAGGTAAGCTGATTCTCGAAGAGCACAATGACATGGGACAGGTTACGGGAACCTTCACGGGCACCCTTTCCTCCACAGGCTTCGTCGGCCAGATGACATCCTATCAGGGCAAGATCTATGATTTCAATATGACGGTTACCGACTGACCGCACGCAAAGCATAACCCCCTCCCTGATCATTCATACGACCTGACATTTTTTTTACAGACTAACCACCTCAAACAGGTCATTCGTTGGCTGCTGAGAGCCGCTGATCAGTCGTAGGGCTTATATCTGAACCATTCGTTAATCGGGGCATCTATTGTCGGCCGTTGAATCTGGTAAGTCTCGCCGCATCCGTTCAGCAGAATTTCGTCGGGCTTAAACGAGATTAACGACCAATAGATTCCGCCGTCAGGGCTGAATGTGCATTTGTCGGGAACAAACTTGGAATTGTCAATCTCAAGATCGTTTTTGGCGAGATTGAAATTGTTCGGCTTAATGCTCATTGTGTATTCGCCGGTGTTACTGTTTTTCATCATGCGGATGTTCTGAAAGAATAACGTGCCGCTGTTGTTATTCCGGGCTGCCGCTGCACGGATATATACCATTGATGGGTTAACCATATACACGAACATGTGGCGGTTGGTATTGATCTCACAATATGGGTTATCGCCCTGAAGTCCGTATTTAGCGCCCAACTGCCATTCCTGAAGGCATCTTCCGACGTCTAACTTGTAGTTGCATTCAGGCATTTCGTAAGGAGCGACAATTTCGATGTCCTCGACTTTTTTCAACCGCTCTCCGCCGATGATGAGATTGTCGTCTTTAATCTCGAGTTCCATAGGATTCTGGAATGTCGAGAACGTCACGGTGCCGTCTTTTGCGAAAGTAGTCCGGTGAAAGATGTTGGAAGACGGTATTTCAAATGTGGCCTGCATGGTGCTGTCGATCTTTGCATAATAGATACATACCGAATCGGTAATGACAGCCTCGGCATTATTGTTGGCCCAGACGCCTTTTGCGGAAGAGAGGTCTGTGCCGGCGAATGACATCGGGAATGTCATCGCAAAGAATAGAAGAGCGGCAAATTTTTTCATTGGAATAGTTATTATGTCGTAAAGATAGACATTTTTAACAGAATAATGAAAAACAGGCCGTGTCAACGCGACACGGCCTGTCTTCGAGCAGATGAAAAGAAGTTAACGGATTGCGATTTTGCGGACGTCGACAGCAACGCCGTCGGCGTTGAGGTAGCGGACGATGTAGACGCCGGTGGCTACGTCGACAGGCTTGTCGACGGGCTGTCCGGCAATCTTCACGCCGTCGAGGCTATAGATCTCTACGGCAACAACCCCTTCGGCGGCGGTAAGAGTCGAGAGTCCGTCGTGGCGCTCGTCGACGGTGACGGTCAGAGCGATATACTGACTCTGTCCGGCCTGGGTCATCTGGGCGTCGACAACTGTCGAGGCTTCGACGCTGAGGGTTGTTCCTTCGAGGCTGACGCCTTCGGCGGGCACGATGGAGTAGTTCTCTGAGGCGTTGCTATCGGCATTGTGCTCGAAGAAGTCGGCAAGGTCGATGGTCTGGCCTTCTTCGATCTCAACAGCTTCGGCTTTGCGCACGAGGGTGGCTCCGAGGTCGTCGATACAGAAATATCCGGGGGTGTTCATGCCCCAGTTGCCGGTGTCGGAACTGCTGAGCTCGAATTTGAGTGCGGTGACTTTCCCGAAGCTCGAGAGGTCAATCCACTGCCATGTGTCGAGAATATAATGTTCATCGGCATTGTCGCTGCGCAGGTCGGCAAGATAGAAGTCGATCGATTCCTCGGTGCCGTCGGCTTTGACGCCTTTGACGGTCAGCAGATACCAGTCGCCCTGGCCGAATTTTTTGGCGTAGGCGTCGCCGTTTGTCATCGAGAAATATGTATAGGCGCTGTTGGTGACATACATGCCCGGAATCAGCGAGCCTTCGGAGTCGTTGGTGACGTCGATTGAGTAGGCCTGAGGGAATGCCACGCAGAAGTCGTCGGAAAGATGGCCGCCGCCTGCTGCCGAGCGATACTGATCGTCGAGACCGGTGAACTCTGAGCTGTCGTCGTTCGAGAAGGTGTAGCCGTTCCAATAGCTTGTAGAGCCGTACCACATTGTGGCGCCGTTGAAGGCGAGCGAGCCTGAGTAGATTGTGTCGTCTTCATTCTCGGGCGCGAGTGTGACGTTGAATTTGTTGTCCTCGAAGGTGGCGGGAACAAATTCGCCGGTGACGTCGACGTGGGTCTTGGCGGTAGCTGTCTGTCCGTCGGCCGAGGTTACTGTCAGCCAGTAGGCCTGTGTGTTGGCGGGCGATACTTCGGCCGTTGCCGTTGAGGCGACTTCGTTCTGCATCTGGTCGACCCATTTGTATGTGTAGGGTTCGTCGCCGCCGGCGACTGCCGAAGTCAGTATCACTGCTTCACCGGCTTTGGTTGCGCCTCCTTCAACCTCGAGCGTGAGCGGCTCGATATGGCGCAGAGTGGTCACTTCGGCTGTGGCGATCACGTCGCTCTCAACGTTCAGGGCGGAGTTGACGAAGTAGTAGACCTTATAGGCGGTCTGGTCTTTCAGTCCGGTGAATTTGCTGACAACATCGGTGTCGGCTGTTATGTCGGTGGCTGCCGCGCTCATAAGTGTCTCGATAGAGGGAGCCTCTTCTGAAGCCTCCACGGCCTTGGCATAAAGCTTGCCGGTCACGTTCCAGCGGCTCGTCGCGCTGAACGAATAGTCTTCGATGGCGGAGAAGGTCGGATATCCGGCAGCCATCTCGGGCTTCACGGCCTCGATGTCGACATATTCGTAGGCGCCAATGGTGGGTATCGTCATGTTGCGGCGCACGCCGGCCTTGTCGGCCGCCAGATCTTCGTTGTGAAGCGGAAGAGCGGCGCGGAAGTTGCCTGGCTCGGTCAGGTGGCTGTCGCCGTCGGTGAGGAAGCTTGCCTTGTCGGCGATGTTGCCTGTGAATCTGTCTTCGGCGAACATTGCTTTCATCTCGTCGAGATCAGCGGCCCAGGTAGAGTTGCGCTTGAACATGCGGGCATCGGTGGCGATAGCATTGTTGCTGAGGGTGTAGGCGTTTACGTCTTCGTCGTTGGCAAGATAAATGGCGGCGGCTCCGTTGTCGGTAGCCGATGCCCCGGTCTGCTGGAAGATGTTGTTCACCAGCCGTATTCCGGCGGGAACGTAGCTGCCGGTTGCTGCGAACACATATCCCGATGCGCCTGAGCTGCGCAGGGTGTTGTGGGCGAAGAGAAGGTCGTGGCAGTCGTTGCTGACCTGAACGACATAACCATACTGTTTCTGATCGGTTATTATGACCTCGTTGTTGCCTATCGTAAAGTCGTGGCAGCCCATGTTAATCTGGATGCCTACGGAACTCTTCGAGCCATTGGCGTTTACGATGCGGTTGTTGAGAATCTTGCCGCCATATATGCGGTTTATATGCATGCCGGTATAGGATCCTCCGACAGCGAAATCGTCGGCGGTGTTGCCCGTCATTTCGAGGTTGTCGATGTCAACGGCATACAGTGATTTTGAATATGCCTTCTTGACAATGTTGTTGAGTATGCGGGCCCCCTGATGGCGGCTGCGGGCCACATAGGAGTCGCCGGCCACATATACTGTGATATATCCGCCGGTCAACGAGCTGTTCTTCAGAGTGAAGTTGTCGCAGGTCGAGCCTGATTCCTGTCCGGCGTCGGTGCGCACAAGCGACGTGCCGCTGTAGCCGCTCGTCATTTCGGGCGCTGTGGCAACGATATTGTCGATGGTGACATCATGAGAGCCGTTGCAGACGTAGATCCCGGCTTTCCTCTCATTTGTGGCCGCCTTGACCGAGAGGTCGCGGACGGTGACGTAGGGGGTGTTCTCGATAATGACGATACCGTCTTTGTCGGCATCCTTGAATGCCGGGGAGATAACCGTGAGGTCGCGGTCGGCGCCTTTGATTGTCAGAGTGTTGGTCTCTGACGTGCCTCTCACTGATTTCAGACGCACGGTCTCGGCAAACGACTTGGCGGCAAGAGTGAAGGTCACGGGGCCTTCGATTCCTTTTTCGAGAGCCGAGGCCATCGCGGCGATATTCTCATAGTCGGCCGATTCTCCGCCGACGCTGTATTCGCCTGCGGCAAGACCGGCTGTGAGCGTCACTTTAGCAGCGTCGCTTTCAAAAGTCTTGACTGTCGAGTTATATTCGACAGATTTCAGCTGAACCGAAGTCTCGGTTCCGTCGGCTGCGGCGGCGTTGAAGTCGGCTACGAGGAACAGGCGGTGGATTCCGCGTTTGACGAGGTCGTAGGCTTCGGCGCCTTTAAGGCTGACGTCGCCGGGTGAGCTGACAGTGGCTTCGGCCACGAGCTCAGATGCAGTGGCGTTGAACACCGTGTTGGTCGTTGCGGCATAGAGGGCGAGGCGCGTCACGTCATTGCTGACAGCGGCGGTGATGCCGTTGAGCAAGTTGTCCCCCTTGTCGCCTTCAATGTCGAGATCGACATTGAGCACGACGAAATCCTTAGAGCCGCGCACGGTCTTGGCTTCGCTGCCTGCGGCCGGAGTGGCCGTCACGTCGCCGAGCTTGAAGTCTTCTTTGGCGCGGACGCCGATTTCGAGGTCGAAACCGTCGAGGGTCTTTCCTGTGGGAGTCTTTACTACGATAGTTACAGAGCCGTCGGCCGCTTCAGAAGTGAGATTGGCGGGGCCTGTGGTTGTCATGTAGCCTGTGGCTGAGCCGAGGCGGTTGCTGCTGCTGGCTTCGCGGCCGCTGTAGATGTCCATGTGGCCGTTGCCTATCGAGAATGTTCCCGAGGTGTTGACGGTGATAACGCTGTTTTCGTCGGTAGGAACGAAGGTGAATGAGGCTGTTTTGCTCGAACCGATGACGCTTCCTATTTTGCCGTCGGCTCCGCCGTCGTCGAGGAAGTGGAGGTTGCGGCTGACGTTGACAACGTGGTTGCCGGCGTCGAGGATGGTTATGAGCTTGATTGTGCGCGTTCCCTCGGGATTGAACGAGGCGGGAATGGCGCTGCCGTCGGCGGCTGTGAACCCTGTCAGAGCGGCGTCGATGGCCGTCTCGGGCTCGGCGTCGGATTTAATGTCGGCGCATACCCACCAGTTGGTGTTTCCTTCCGAAAGTTCCAGAGAACCGTTGACGGTCACCGAGGCAGCGGCGTCTGCTTCGCCGAACAGAGTGGCTTCGGCGAGGTTGTCGGCAGTCCCGGCATAGACCTTGACTTTCGTCATTGCCGACGCGCCTGTCAGACTGAGCGCAACGCTCTTCACTGTGAGCTTCGACTTCGTGCCTTCGGCCTCGGTGACGAACTTGATGAGATCGACGTTCGAGGCTCCGACGCCTGCGTCGGCGGTGTTCTGTGTGCCGGTGACGCCGGTGATGGTCATGTCGTGGTCAATGAATTCCTTGACGGTGGCTGTCCATCCTTTCTCGCAGTAGTAGGAAGAGCTCGCTTTCGGGTTGAACTTCACCGTCAGTGAGCCGTCGGCGGCAGCCGAGCGGATGCGGGCGGGCGGATTCTTGGCGTCGTCGGTGCTCTTAACGCTCCAGACGAGATTGTCGGCCTGGCATTCCGAGCCGTTGTAGATCTCGAAGACGGCGCGCGCTCCGGAGTAGCTCGACGATGAGTAGTAGACTGCGAATTCCGAGAAATCGAGCTGTGTGCGTGCGCCGGGTGTTGCGGGTTTGAAGATGACGATGCGGTCGGTCGATCCGTCGGCATATTTGCCCGAGAAGCCTTCTTCCGACTTGAACTGCCAGGGCTGGCTGAGAGTTACGGTCTGGGTGCCTTCGAGGGCATAAACTACGTTAAGTACGTCGCGCGAAGCAGCGACGGCGGGGGTCAGTGTGTTCGATGTTCCGCCAGCGGTCACGCCATTGAGTGTCAGCTCTGCTTTGGCGCCGTTGGCCACTCCGTCGTTGACAACGGCGTCGAGGCGGAAGTAGTTGTGACCTTCGGCAAGCTGAGCGTTGAGGCCCGTAAGATTGAGTTCGCTGCCGGTGTTCTCCTTGCTGTCGCCGAGTTTGTAGAGTTTGGCGGCACTGACGTTTTCGCCCTTGGTAAAGTCGATTGCGGTCAGGCTCATCGGATTCTGTGAGTTATCGGTCACGATGTCGAACAGAATCATCGGGGTCTGCTGTCCCATGCCTACGGTCTTGTTGTCGCCGGTGAGCGTTTCGCCTTTGACCGACGAAATTGTCATGGGCCCGGGAATATACTGTCCGACGACTGCTTTCCACCCCTTGGCGGGAACGCCTGTCGTGCTCGTGAAGCTGAGGGTCAGCGAGCCGTCGGCGGCAGCCGACTTGACCAGCGCGGAGTTCTCCTTGAGCAGGGTTTTCAGAAGATTGGCCTCGTTGACTTCTGTGCCGTTGTAGATTTTGAGCACGTCGTTAAGTCCGATCGACGAGGTGTTGAACAGGGCCAGTTCGGTGAAGTCGATCTTTATGGCCTTTCCGACCTCCGAGGGCTTGAATGTTATAATGCCCGATGTCTTTTCGGGATAGTTGGCGTCGGGGCCTCCGGCGTCGAAGAAGTCGGTGTCGCCCGAGATGGTGAACGTTTGGGCGTTTTCACCCTCGGTCATATAAATGGTATTGTCTACCATCGGTGCACCGGTGACGGCGCCGGAGACATCGCGGTCTGTGCCTCCGAGTTTCAGAGTGGCGAGTACGCAGGCCGGCAGCGTGCCCGAAGCATCGGGCTGGATGTCGGCAATGACATAATATTTGTTTGCGCCTGGACGCAGGCTGCCGCTCGTGACGGCGAGGATGCCTCCCTCTGCGGTGGCTACGACGGTCTCGTCGGTCGGTGTGGTCGACGTCGACAGGCGCACATTGTCAAACAGTGTGGGGGAGGGGGTGAAGTTCACCTGAAGGCGGTCGATCGAAAGGGGATTGTTGAGCCCTTCGGTAGTGACCTGATAGGCGGCAAGAATCTGGTTTCCGGCGCCACGGCGCGGACGGGCGATGTCGGTCAGAACCGAAACGCTCTTATATTCCATGTCGGTGGCTTTTACCGAAGAGACGCGGATTTTCACCGTGCCTTTCGAGCCTGATTTCGACGAGAAGCCGAGACTGAGTTTGCCGTCGGCCGACTCTGAGGTGTAGGTTGTTCCGGCCGACCCGTTCTGAAGCTTGAGCTTCCAGCCGGCGGGAAGATAGCCCGACTGGTCTTTTCCGTCGCTGGTGCCGTAGCCGACTTTGGCGATTGCGCCGTCGTAGACGAGCACATAACAGGTGTTGTCGCATGTATTCTCGAGAACCTCTATCGAGATTACCTCTCCTGCGTTCTTCGGAACGAACACGGCGCCGTTGTCTTTATACGACGGAACATTCGTGCCCGGATTGCAGTAAGTGATCGAACCGTCGACGGTAAACGCCTCTTCGAGGCCATCGCCGTCGTTCTTGATGTAGTAGACGCCGTCGGTTTCGCTCCATGCACCGTAACCCGGAAGCGCTGAAGCGAGAATGAGCGTCAATAGCATCAGTCTGTGTAGAATTTTCATTGGCATATTTTTAGATGATTAAAAAATTTGTTCCTGTCGTTCAAAAGCCTTCAGCTTTTGGCGGACAAGAACAGATGCCAATGAATCTGACGGAACGATACGCGCGAACCGGCGCAACCGTCTGTTCTGACACCCTTAGCTCTATTCCGCGAGAGCTGTCGGCGGGTTGTCGGCAACGGGCAGGTCTTCCGGCTCGTCTCCTGTCGGTGCGAGGCCTTCCCATCTGATGTCGACAGTGGCGCTCAGGTCGCAACGACCTTTTTGGTGTGAGACTTACGGCAGCGGGTCTGCCGGGGCTTCTAACCCCGTTCCCTTTTAAGACGCCTTTCGAGGGGCGTCACCCTGTTGCTTTCGGCTGCAAAGTTACAATTATATAGTCAGTCACAAACGGTTTTAACGCTTATTAACGCGTGAATCACCTACAAGTGCAAAAAAAGTAAAATGGAGAAAAGCATCTTGCATATTATTCGTAAATTTGCGGCTTGAAACACAAACCCTGACCGACGATGTTTAACTTATTCAGCGCCAAACGCAAGCCGCAGCAACTGTTCTTCCATACCGACATCCACTGCCATATCGTGCCGGGTGTCGACGACGGTTCGCCAACCGTTGAAACATCGCTCGAGCTGCTCGAAAGAATGCACTCCTGGGGGCTCAGGCGAATTATCGCGACCCCTCACATGACCCAGGATACATTCGAGAATACCCCCGACATCCTCGACCCCGCGCTCCAGAGCCTTCAGGACGCTGCCGCCGGGCCGTTCCCCGACATGGAGATAACCCGCAGCTGCGAACACCGTATCGACGACTTCTTTATCTCACAGCTCGAAAAAGGACTGATTCTGCCTTTCCCCGGCAATTTTATCCTTGTTGAGAATTCTTTCGTTCAGGAGCCGTGGAATCTTGATCAGATGCTTTTCGACCTTCACATAAAGGGATATCATCCGATCATGGCCCATCCCGAACGATTCCGCTATTATCAGGCTAACCGCGAACGCTATAAGCAGCTTCACAACGCCGGCAATCTCTTCCAGATCAATCTTCTCAGTCTTTCGGGTTACTACGGAAAGTCGACGAAGCAGCAGGCCGAATGGCTGGTCAACGAAGGGCTCGTTGATTTTATCGGTACCGACCTTCATCACCACCGCCATGCCGACAGCATCGAGGCATATCTCAGTTCGCGCGACTATCGCCGGCTGGCCGAAAGCGGGCTGAAGATCGGCAACGACACGACGTTCCCCCGCGACTGACAACCTGTTATATCAACATAAAAACTGCACAAAACGTCGGTTTTGTGCAGTTTTTTGATGGTATTTCATTTCTGTTCCGAAAAAAATCGCTAACTTTGCAGCCTAATAAAAATGCAGCAGTCGGCACTCGCCCGACAAATACAGTATCATTCAATGAAGCTCTTACAAGCAAAATTAGCGCGTTATACCGCCCCTCAGGAGGCTAAAGCAGCAGGCGTCTATCCCTATTTCCGGGCCATCTCTTCCGAACAAGACCCCGAGGTCATCATTAACGGCAAGAAGGTGCTGATGTTCGGCTCGAACTGCTATTCAGGACTTGTCAACGATCCGCGTCTGAAAGAAGCCGCCATTGAAGCGACCCGTAAATACGGCACTGGTTGCGCCGGCTCCCCCTTCCTCAACGGAACTCTCGATCTTCATAAAAAACTCGAAGCCCGCATAGCCGAGTATATCGGGAAAGAAGACGTAATGATCTATTCAACCGGTTTCGGCGTCAACCTCGGCGTTGTGTCGACGCTGACAGGCCGCGAGGACTATATCCTCTGGGACGAGCAGGATCATGCTTCCATTATCGAAGGTCGCCGTCTGTCGTTCAGCCAGCAGTTCAAATACAAACACAACGACATGGCCTCGCTTGAGAAGCAGCTTCAGAAATGCGATCCCGACAAGGTGAAGCTTATCGTCACCGACGGCGTCTTCTCGATGGAAGGCGACGTGGCCAACCTGCCTGAGATCGTGCGTCTCGCAAAGCAGTATAATGCAAGTGTGATGGTCGACGAAGCCCACGGCATCGGCGTCTTCGGCCGCGGAGGCCGCGGAACCTGCGACCACTTCGGCGTGACCAAGGATGTCGACCTCATTATGGGCACATTCTCGAAGTCGTTCGCCTCGCTTGGCGGATTCATTGCCACCGACAAGGAGATCACCAACTTCCTGCGCCACCACTCGCGCTCCTATATCTTCACCGCCTCGATCACTCCAGCTTCGACGGCTGCCTGCCTCGCTGCAATCGACATCCTCGAGAAAGAGCCCGAGCGTCAGGAGCATCTCTGGGAGCTCACCAACTACGCCCTCGAAGGGTTCCGTTCGATGGGTTTCGAGATCGGCAACACCTCGACTCCGATCATTCCGCTGTTCATACGCGACGATTTCAAGACATTCGCCATTACCCACGATCTTCTCGAAGACGGCGTCTTCGTCAATCCTGTCGTGACTCCGGCTGTCGCTCCCGAGGATACCCTCATACGCTTCAGCCTTATGGCCACCCATACCCGCGAACAGGTGACCACAGCCCTCGAAAAGATCGCAAAGGTCTTCCGCAAATACAAGCTCATTCCCGAAGAATCGGCTCTCTGAGAAATATCAATCCCGTGACTCGCCGAAGCGGATCACGGGATTGCTGTATCTTGACGTCCCGACTGTCAGATGCTGTCGGTTTCGGCCTCGGCCTCGGCCTCATGTTTCGGCGCCGGTTTTACGGCAGCAGGCTTCGGCCTTTCGGGAGCGTCAGCCGGCTCCGGACTGACCTTGTCGGGGAAGATGGTGACGAGAATGTCTTTTGTTACCATCCCCTTCAGCTTCACGATATTCTCGTTGTGGACACGGATGCAGCCGTGGCTGCGCCGTCCGGGAATAGAGCCGGGAGCATTCGTGCCGTGGATGCCGATGCCCGTATAGAAAGGCGTGTTGAGCGCAAGAAAGAACGGGCCGTAGCATTTCTGATTGGTGTCTTTGTAAGTCCAGTCTGTCGATATATAGGCTCCGTAGAGTTTGAAGGTGCCCTCCGAGGTCTTGCAGTCGTCGCGGGTTTTCTTCTGTCCGCGGTTGCGCGACGTGCACACGGGGAACGACATCAGCTTGTCGCCGAAAGCATTGCACAGGTCGAGCCGGCAGGCGTCCTTGCGTATCTCGATTTTACGCGGCATGAACATACGGCCCGGAACGGTCGACAGCTCGCGGTCGATATGCTTGCGCCCGTCTTCGGGGAGAACAGGTTTCTCCGTACCGCCGTAGGCAGCCAGAGCCGCTTCGACGGCAGGACTGAAAAACGGAGCCTCGGCCTCAGTCTGCGCGGGGGGTTCGTCGGCGAAAACCGGCAGCGTCAGAGAAGCAACCAAAGTGATAAAGAGTAGTCGGTGTTTCATAGGAATTGCAAAGGTACGCAAAATTTCGGCATTTCCTCGCTCTCTACACCGCTCCCTCAAAAAATATTGCCCTGAAACCATTAAAATGCGCGGCGGGAGCGATGAGGTGTCGGAAAAAATTGCTATCTTTGCGCGCAATAAAATTCAACCATTTTTTTACGGTATGTCATTTATTGCAGATAGAGTTAAGATGGATGGTCTGACGTTCGACGACGTCTTGCTGATTCCGGCCTACAGCGAAGTGCTTCCCAGAGAAGTTAGTCTGTCAACCAAGTTTTCGCGCAACATAACGCTGAATGTTCCTATCGTTTCGGCAGCGATGGACACAGTTACGGAGGCGCAGCTCGCTATAGCCATAGCGCGTGAGGGCGGTATCGGAGTCATCCATAAGAACATGACAATCGCCGAGCAGGCCCGTCAGGTCCACGCTGTCAAGCGTGCCGAGAACGGCATGATCTACGATCCCGTGACTATCTCTGTCGACGCCACCGTGGGCGACGCGCTGAAGATGATGGAAGAATACCATATCGGCGGAATTCCCGTTGTCGATGCCGGAAGATTCCTCGTTGGCATTGTCACAAACCGCGACCTGCGTTTCGAAGACAATCTCAACCGCCCCGTCAGGGAGGTCATGACAACCGAGAACCTTGTCACCACCTCGCAGTCGACCGATCTCGACGAGGCTGCAAAGATTCTTCAGCGCCATAAAATCGAGAAACTTCCCGTTGTCGACGGCGAAGGCCATCTCGTAGGACTTGTCACCTATAAGGATATAACGAAAGCCAAAGACAAACCGCTCGCCTGCAAAGACGCGCTCGGTCGCCTGAGAGTGGCTGCCGGAGTCGGCGTCACAGCTGATTCGATGCAGCGTGTCGACGCGCTTGTCGAGGCCGGTGTCGACGCTATTGTCATCGATACCGCCCACGGCCATTCGCGTGGCGTCATCGGCGTGCTGAAGGCCATCAAGGAGAAATATCCCGAGAAAGATGTCGTTGTCGGAAATATCGCTACCGGCGAGGCTGCCCGCTACCTCGTCGACAACGGTGCCGACGGCGTCAAGGTCGGCATCGGCCCCGGCTCGATCTGCACGACGCGCATTATCGCCGGTGTCGGTGTGCCTCAGCTGACGGCTGTCTACGACGTCGCCAAGGCTCTCGAAGGCACCGGCGTGCCTCTGATCGCCGACGGTGGAATCCGCTACAGCGGAGACATCGTGAAAGCCCTCGCCGCCGGCGCCTACAGCGTCATGCTCGGCGGAATGCTTGCCGGTGTAGAGGAAAGCCCGGGCGACACTATCATCTTCAACGGCCGCAAATATAAGACCTATCGCGGTATGGGCTCGCTCGAAGCTATGGAGAAAGGCTCGAAAGATCGCTATTTCCAGGCCAATGAAACCGACGCCAAGAAACTCGTGCCTGAGGGTATCGCCGCCCGCGTGCCCTATAAGGGAACACTCTACGAGGTCGTCTATCAGACCCTCGGCGGCCTCCGCGCCGGTATGGGCTATTGTGGTGCCCGCGACATCGAGGCGCTTCACCACGCCCAGTTCACCCGCATAACCGCCGCCGGCGTCAACGAAAGCCATCCCCACGACGTAGCCATCACCAGCGAAGCTCCGAACTACAGTGCCCGCGAGCGCTGATCCCGCTCTCTCGCCCATGACCTCACAACGGCATATCCGTCCCGCGCGGATATGCCGTTTCTCAGTTGATGTTTAAAACGGATAGGTAAATGAGGGAATCAAAAATCTGCGCCGGAATCCGAACTTCGGAATATCCGGCGCAGAGATAGATGAGCCTTCAGGGTCGGATGCTCAGGCTTTTATCTGAATACACCTGTCTGCTGACAGTGATTAAAGAGCAATTTTGAATGTGTCAATTCTGTCGTTGTCGGTCACTTTGACAATGTATGCGCCTGTGAAGCTGCCGAGGTTGACAGAGAGGGCTTTAGTTGTGACGACATTGCGGCCTGCGAGGTCATATATCTCAACTATGGCGTTGCCTGTGGCGCCGGATACGGTAAGCTGCGAGTTTTCGATGCTGACAGTTACCTTGCCGTCATCCATGAGGTTGTCGAGAGCTAACCGTTCGTCGATTCTGAATGCCGGAGAAAGAGTCTGTGTCTGGCTGTTGCCCGATTTGTCAGTGACAGTCACACGAAGATCATACCAGTTTGTGGGAGAGTTGTTTATGATGCCTTTCAGAGAGCCACGGTAAAAACTTCCGTAGCCCGGCGAGAAGAATAGCTCGGGAACTTCGGCAACAGCCAGTTCGCGCCAAGAACCGGCATCTTGAGCAGAATATTCAACTTTTACAGCATCGACATTATAATAATCACACCAAAGATTTCTCTCGGCCGATACATGAGGCGTAAAGTCGGTGGCTGAAAATTCGAGTGTGCCGTCCTGAGTCTTTTCAAATCGGTCGGTGATTTTGTCATCCGTGTTGCGGAAGTTAAGCATGGTCAGTGTCGGAGGAATGAAGTCTTCGCGCCCGGTGTTAAATTCTGCTACAGTGACGTTAGATGCGGTCTCGCCGTCGACAAGCACGTTCTCGTTTGTTGAAGTTATCTTCCAGTCCTTAGCTTGCGGATTACGCGTGCAACCGTTGTAGCTCCAGTCTGCGACCTCGTTTGGAGTCCCCGTCATGATTTCCTCGCCGTCCTGCTCAACCTTGACCTGAGCGACATATCTGTCTGCCGCACGCTGTTCGCCAAAACGGCCGACATAATTGAAATACCAGCAATTTGTGTCGAAATCGCCCCAGATCATGGTAAGGACAGTAAGAGGTACATTTCCGCCGTAAACCGGTTTCTCGTCCTCTTCCTGAGCCCAACTGAAACGGGGATGATAGTAGAATGTGCACCCAAGGAAGAATCCGGGATCGGTCTTGTTATACCACATCGGCATATGTCCCATATAGTCGAAAGGATAAACCAGGTGTGTCATTTTACCGTTAATTTTGGTCACAGGAGGTGCGGTGAATGGATAGTGTTCCCTCGTGGGGCCATTCTTTCCGTTTGTCCCGACAGCTTTTCCATGAATAATTATATGACGGTGCAAGTCCATGCCTTGCATGGTAGGCTCTGGAACGCTGATATATGAGTAAGGCTTACCTTGAGTGTAGGTTACGCATTCGCCGATTCCGTCCATATCCCGGTTGTCGAATAAATCGTACGAGGCAATCTGATAGTAGTCGCCATCTGCCTTAATTTTTGAATCGGGCAACTCGGCATAATCCGACTGGAGTTTAAACCAGTCGCCGTTAGTAAGTTCTCTGTCGCTATTGATCGATGCGCCGAATTCATACGCAATAGAATAAACCTCATAGTCAGCCGCAGTGCATTTGCGGATGACTGACAATGCAAGGTTTTCAGATAAATCCGAAATATAGAAGTCGCCGTTTATTTCGACATCGCCGTCAGTTTCAGATTTATACCTGCTCGGTCGAGTTCCGACAGAAAGTGCTCTTACGAGATTTGTATCCTTGCGGAATAATACAATTTGCTGGGAACAGTCCTGGCAGTTTCCGTCATCAAGCATTTTGCCGGTGTCGTCCCTCGAGTTTAAGAGAAGGGCCTCTCCGTTTGGCAAGATAGTATTTACAGATATGTGGTTGCGTGCCTCGGAATCAGACAGCTCGAGAGTCGTATTGCCGTCAATAGTCACATTTTCCCTGACAATTATATAGGGCTTCATATCGGCAAAATCCACCACTGTTGCGAGAAACATCCACCGTCCGTTATAGGCCTTGATATCCATGCTCGGACTTGGACTGATTGCAGCATAGCGCGCGCTCGGATCGTTCATGTCGTAATAGTAAAGATCACTCACTATTCTCGACGGGGATGCAAGAGAAATGTTGACTTTGACTTGAACGGTTTCAGCGCGCGACAGTGGCACGGATGTAACATAAGAGTCCCCATCGGTTGTCGCTGTTTCCGGTAACGCCCATACGAATGATGAAGAACTCAGAAGTGTCATTCCGGCAAGGGCAAAACGTAAAAATTGTCTCATGCGTTGGTGTTTTTTAGTTTTGACGGGGATTGCACCGTCGTTTGTGATAAATTAAAGCTTCCGGCCACAATCCAATATCATTATTTATGATACCGGCCGGTGCTGGCGTAAAAGTATTATCGTCGGAATGAGAAGGCAAGTTTTTTTGCCCTACAATTAACCGTCAGATGCGGTTGAAGTACTCGCCAAAACTACGTCGCAGCAGTATGTCTTTGTTGTTTAGTGATTTATGCTGAAATTTTAATCGGGATAAAAAGCATTTGACGTAGCTCTTTTATCCGAATATCTGCGTCATGCCAGGCGTTTCCCTCATATCGGAGGTTCGCTTTGGATGTTACCGGCGAAATAATTATATTTGCGACGGCAAACCATGAACAGATAATGTATCTTAGAAAAATCATACTGGCATTCTCTATCCTGTTGTCGGTTTTCGCAGCAGCAACGATCAACGCGCAATCATCAAGACAACGCTCAGCAAAGCAGAAGCCTTCGACAGTAAGGGAGGCTTTCTATAAACAGCGCATGGAGGATAATTCGTTGTCGTTCGAGACAAGAATCGCCTATATGGATTCACTTCTCGCGCTCAATCCGGCGGACTATCGCATCAGGATGGTTAAATCAGACATATGTTCCAAAATAGGCCGCTACAGCGACGCCGCCGAAGAATATCTCAAACTCTACCGCAATCACTCCGACGCACTGGGGAAATTCAACACTCTCAGGGCAATAAAACGAGCGGCCGAAACTTTCATGTACTCAAACCGTCAGCATGAGGCTGCGCAGATGGCCCTCGAGCTGCTTCACTATCCCAAACCCGACTCGCTGAGACATTACGATCTCGCCGCCGAAAACATTGTCATATCCCAGGCTATTCTGGCCGGCGACACTGCTATTGTCCGTAAATATCTCACGCGCCAGAAATCAGAAATTGACCGGTTGGCGGCCGCCGGATTGATGAGCAAAAGCGACTTGCAGCAATTCAGATGTGTGCGTGAAGGTAACCTCGTATCTTTGCTGATCATGGAAGGGCGTCATGACGAAGCGCTTGCAGCAGCCAAACTTGCGAAAAACTATGCCGCAACCCACACCGACACAATCCTAATCGACATCTCCATCGCTGACATATACCGTCGTCTCGGTCAGTATGATATCGCCAGTACGTATTATGAACGTTATGCCGGCGACGAAAGCGTATATTTCAATATGCGCCAGCAGAGAACTGATTATGCCGATGTGCTCTTCAAACTTGGCGACCTGACTCGGGCGCTTGAAATTATAGACACTCCCGACCCCGAACGAATCAACGACTACGCTGAAATCAACCGTCTGACGGTCAAATCAAGCATCCTCTCGGCACGCGGACAATGGAAGGAGGCTTTCGATTGTCTCAGCACTGCTTTCATGATTGACGACTCACTTTCGTCGGGCGGTGATCCTTATGCCATAGCGGTCAGAGATTTCGAACTTGGCAACGAAAAATATCGTAGCGAGGCGGCCGAGCGTCACGCTGCGCAGTGGAAAACGTCAACATGGATTATAGCCGTATTGCTGATTTTCGCGCTTGCCGCCATAGCGCTGTTGGTCATTAGGCTGCGCAGTCAGCGAAACAAGACGGCCATTTTGCAGCGCGCAGTATCGGGCAAAGATGCCGAATACAGTGACATAATTGAGGAAAACTCAAACAAAGATCGCCGACTCATGGCCTCGGCCATGCGTCTGACAAATATGGCGGAGTCAATCTCAAACATCGAGCGGCTCGCTACCGAAGCCCCTCCCGACGCTCTTTCGCGTATTTCGCGTGAAATACAGGGTCTGGGGCTGACTCAGAATGTCTGGGAAATCTTCCGCACATCGTTCGAACGCGTCAATCCGGGATTTTTCGCGCGTCTGACAGCCGACCATCCGGGCCTCTCAAACGGTGAGCAGCGTATGGCTGCATATATAGTTATTGGTATGAATACCAAGGAGATAGCGTCGATAATCAATCGTCAGCCGCGCTCTGTCGAGACCATTAAATACCGTTTGAGAAAACATCTCGGCCTCTCGCCTGACATTTCCACTGACGACTACCTGCGTCGCTATATCCTCTGACATACTCAGCAGCGCCCGCGAGCGCTGATTCAGGCTTCGTATACAGGTAAAAGCGAGACCGTTTCCCTTTCGAGGGAGGCGGTCTCGCCTGTTATATAATATGGCGGTTAGCGGTTGAGGCGTTTGGCGGTGCGAATGCTACCGTCGGCCATCGTCGACACGCAGATGACGATACCTTCGAAGTCGGAGGCTACGCGCTGCCCCTGAAGGTTGTAGAATGTTGAGGCGATGGCTTCACAATTCTCTGTGATGTCTGATACTCCGGCCTCGCGGAGGAACACGAAAGCCCCTTCGATTGTCTGAACTGCACTGTTGCCATCGGCGTCAGCGACGCTGAACCGCAGGTCGAGGCGCTTGCCGATGAGGCTTTCGTCGATGTCGGCGAGAGCGGCCTTATAGTGGTCGCCGAGGTCTTCGGCCTCAAACTGCTTCCATTCGCCTGAGCCTTCGGCGGCATATTCGGCGCTGACGGTTAGATTCGGCTCGTTGACACCGAAGATGAGCGACCCTTTCTGAATAGCCTCGTCGGTGTAGCGCCCCGCGTCGTCGCGCAACTGGTAGATCTTCACCGTCGGCACGGCAAAATCCCCTTCTTTGCCTGCGGAGTTGAAGGAGTAGCGGCTCGTCACCTTGCGCTCCTTATCTCCATCTTTGGCATAGACGGCGCTGAATTCTATTGTTGAGGGTCCCGGAGTGTAGTTGCCTTCGTTGCACCAGTGCCAGAATTCTTCGTCACCCATTGTGACAGTTTTGCCGTTGTTCGTGAACGTAACACTTAAGGGCAGGTAGGTTCCTTCGAAACCGGGGTATGAGAAATCATTTTCATAAAAGAGGACATCTTTGTTACGTTTTTCGTTGTGGAAGTTGCGGAAAGCGTCGGCAGTGAGTATCGGAGCTGAACGGAAGAATGTGCGTGTGTCGGCGGTGTAGTCAAACGGCGACACAGTGGGGAGGAAGAAAGCCACTTCTTCGTCGATGTCCTCGCGGTGGTAGCCTTCATTGGAGACGAAGGTGTAAGGAGCGCCGGTCGACTCCGAAATCATCAGCGGGCCGCCGCCGATTGTGAAATAATATTCGACATAGTCTTCATCCTCCTCATCGGTGATGATGTCGACCTTTTCGACAATAGCGGGTGAGGCAAAGACATCGAATCCTGTCTCGGCCGACATATCGCTGCGTTTGTTGTTCATCCAGAGCTTCACTTCGCCGGAGTAGTCGCCCTCGAACAGCACTTGGCCGCCGGCGGGAGCGTCCCAGTCGAGGCCTTGCCATGTCATCACAGTCTCAACGCCATAGCCGTTCACTTTGGGGTCGGTGGTAGGAAGGGGCTCGAAGCGGGTTGCCGACTCCACATAGCCGACGGGGTCGTTGGTGAAATGGCGGTTCGACGTGAACGGGCCTCTCTCAACTAATTTGTTGACGTAGGTTCCTTTTTCGGTGATTCCCACATGGTTTATGGCATAAGTCCAGCGGCCGTCGAGGTCGTTGACATAGACGATGTCGTCAGGCGTTCCCATCGACATCATATTGAAGCAATAGCCACCGTCGCTGTTGTTCAGGCAGCGGAAGTAGCTGAAGTAATCTTTTCCGTTGCTCTCCATCTTCGTGCCATCGGGGAAAGTCATATCCGATGTTATCATATTCTTGGCGTCGCTCTGACGGAAAGTGATTGTCATGTCAGATTTGATTTCGACAGCGGTCTTTACAACGTAGAGGCTTTCACTGTCTTCGAAGTCGCCTTCGATAAGGTATGAGGCGAGAATCACGTAGTATGTGCCTTCGGGAACGTAGCAGCCCCACCATCCGTCTTCTTCGTCGGGATAATAGGCATAGTTATAATAGCTGTTGCCATATTTTCCACCTTGAGTAACGTAGACTTTGAAGGGCAGGTAGAACCATCCTTCTTTAGCCGGTTTCTCATCTTCGACGGCGAAGGTCACTTTGAAGCCGTCCTGTGGCCCCTGCTCCCCGCCGGCGGGGTCTTTGGCGAGCACTTTGCGGCGACTGTGGTCGGCGAGGTCGAGTAGGCGCTGCGGATTCTTGCCATTGCGGAGAATCTTCTGCGCTGCGGCAACATTGGCTTTGTCGATGTTGGCGGTGACTGTACGGCCGCTCTTGTCGCGCATAGACATAACAACGTCATAGGTCTGCGCTGCGCCGGCAATCGTGGCCGCCGCCAGAATGGCTAAAGAAAGTGTAGTCTTCAGTTTCATAATAGTTTGATTTGAGGTTGTGCCGCAAAAGTATCAATACCCGCGCCGATATGTCAAATAAATAGGGGTTACAATGGGTTTACAGGTGACAGGCTGAGCCGTTTTTATGATAATTTCAATTATATTTGCGGCATGAGATATTTAATTGTCGCTATTTTTGCGCTGATTGTTGCCGGCTGTCAGCGAAGACCGCAGGTTGACTCTTTGTTCGGGTGGCCGGCTGTAGAAGCCGGCGCCGACAGTATTATTGTGGCACTTGACCGAGGTTTTGCTTCGGGCGTCGGGAATGATTCGTTGTGGACACTCGTCGGGCGGCTCCACACCGAGGCGGTGAAAGGATCGGGCAACACCCAGCTGATGGCCCGCTACCACTATTGGCGCAGCCGACTGCTCAACCGCCGGCGTAACAGGGTAGACGCAATCAGAGAAGCTGAAGAGGCATTGGCTCTTTCTGATTCGGCACGTTATCCCTACGACCGGGCGCGCTTCCGCCATCTGTCGGTTGTGTTGTCGGATGCCTCGCGCCTCAATAAATACGACGCCCTGAAGCGTTTGGCCGACTTCTATAGCTCTACCTCCGACAATCTGATGCTTGCTCATGCATATCTTGACGTCGCACACATCCTTAAAGATGTCGGCGATCTTGAGCACGCCTATAATTATTATTCGACAGCCGATTCGCTATACGGCATTCTCGGCCTGAAAGATTACCATCTGAAAACCCAGTTAAACAATGCCGAGATACTGTCTGATATGGGGCGCGCAGATGATAGCCGTGCCATTTTCAGCCGCTTGCTCGCCGATTCAACCGCACGCGCCGATTTCGACTTCTATAATATTGTGGCATTGTCGGCCTCTGAGGCTTTCGATGATGTAGGAATGATGAAGCGGTGTCTCAGCGAAATCAGTGGCCGCAGCGGCTATGCTACTCGTAGCGCCGAGGCCGAAGTGGCTATAGCGCAATATTATATGGAGCACAATCAGCCTGACAGCGCTCGCCGCTACGGAGAGATGGCGTTGCGGCGCACTCCGGCAGACCTCACGCTCAGCGCCGCTATTGCGCGCATCGGGCTGCAGATTTACCGCGACCGGCCGGATCTTGACAGCATGGTAAAGTATGCCGATCGCTATATAGCCTGCAGGGATTCTATTGACAAGGTGGCGCGTAGCGAAGATATCCGCGGTTCTGAAAGCCGCAGTGAGATAGCGCGGCGCGACGAGTTGGCGCGAACCCGACGCTATAGTGACCGATTGATTATGTGGATGGTGGTCGTGGCAGTGGCTTTCGTGGCCATGGTCGCGGTGAACCTGCTGCTGCGACGCAACCATCGGCATCGTCTCGAAGTGGCCCGCGCGCAGCTTGAGCGCGAACGTGAGAGCCGAAAGCTCGTTACCGCGTCGCTGTCGATGGCCGAAAAGGACAATGCGATGCAGACCGTGTTGACCGATGTCGGACGAATGAAACGTGAGGGTGCGGGCTCGTCGGATCTCCGGATGATCGAGCAGACAATCCGAATGCATCTTAATAATAAAGATGAGATGGAAAATATCGCAGCATTGTTTGAAAAAGTGCATCCTGATTTCGTCAGGCGTCTGAAAGCGCGCTATCCGGGAGTGTCGGAGGGCGACATCCGGCTGGCCGTCTACATCAATGTTGGCATGACCACCAAGCAGATAGCCAAAATGCTGCTTATTCAGCCCGCTTCGGTGAAGATGAACCGTCACCGTCTGCGCGAGCGCATGAACCTCAGGGTCGACGAGACACTCGAAGATATTCTGCGCGAAATTGCCGGCGAAGCGCTCTGAGATCGCGAGACTTTTGCGATTTATTATCGTGACGCAATAAAGAGCGGGGGAGTTTCGTTATTTTTTTGTAATTTTGGGGCTTGAAAAAGCCGTGGGCAAACTATGCTCATCCCTTACGACTTAAACATCTGAACTACGATGAAAAAAATTCTAATCCCGGCAGCGCTGATTGCAGCCGCCATTCTCTCCGGTGCTGCCAAAAAGAACGATCCGACCCTTATGACTGTCAACGGCAAGCCCGTTAAGGTCAGCGAGTTCACTTATCTTTATAATAAGAACAACCAGCAGCAGGCCGAGCCCCAGACTCTCGACGAATATGTCGATATGTTCGTCAACTACCGCCTGAAGGTGGCCGACGCCGAGGCTGCCGGTCTCGATACGACTGCCGCTTTCAAGAAAGAATACGACGGATATTGCGACGATCTGGCCAAGCCTTTCCTGACCGATTCGACCGTCGTCGAAAAGCTCAGCCGTGAGGCCTACGAGCGCATGAAAAAGAATGTCAAGGTAAGCCATATAATGCTTCCGATCGGCCGCACTCCCGATGAGCGCATGGCAAACCGCGCCCGCCTCGACAGTATCAGAACCGCCATTCTCAACGGCGCCGATTTCGGAGATATGGCTGTGAAATATTCGTCGGATCGCTCGGCTCAGCGCAACCGCGGTTCGATGGGATATGTCAAGTCAGGATCTTTCCCTTATCCGTTTGAATATGCTGCCTACAATACTCCTGTCGGACAGATTTCGGAGGTTATCGACGATGCCCCCTACGGATGGCATATCATCCGCGTTGACGACGTCCGTCCCGACGCCGGCGAATGGCACGCCCGCCATATCCTTAAACTGACCCGCGGCCTCGACGAAGCAGCCGCAGCAGCCAAAAAAGCTCAGATCGATTCGATCTACAATGTGCTCGCCGGTGGCGCCGATTTCGCCGAGGTTGCCGCCAAGGAGAGTGAAGATCCCGGATCGGCGCGTCGCGGCGGCGATGTCGGCTGGTTCGGCTCGGGCCGTATGGTGCCTGAGTTTGAGAATGCAGTGGCCGGAGCTGCCGACGGTCAGATAACCAAGCCGTTCGCAACGAGCTATGGCTACCATATCGTCGAACGTCTCGGCCATCGCGATCTTGCAGACTACGAGAGCATGCGCCAGAATATCGCCGCACAGATCGGTCGTGACAGCCGTAGCACCGAACCGCGCCGCGCCAAGGTCGCACAACTCCGCAGCCAATACGGCGCCAAGCTCGATCCCAAGGGACTGGCCAAGGCCGACGCCCTCATCGACAAGCATCAGGGCATTGATTCGGTCACGATGTCGCATCTCCTTTCCGACTGGACAACCATCGGCGTTGTCGGCGGTCATAAGGTCAAGATGAGCGATGCTGCCGCAGCTATGCCCAGATACGACGGCAAAGTCAGTGCCGCTGCCGGTAAAGACGAATTCCGCAAGGCTGCCGAAACGGCTCTCGACAACGCCACTGTCGAGACGGCCCGCGAGAATCTCGCCGCTGTCGACGAAAACTACCGCAACCTGACCAAGGAATACCGCGACGGCATTCTTCTGTTCGACGTCAGCAACGACCGCGTATGGGATCGCAGTAATAAAGACACAAAAGGTCTTGAAGACTTCTTCAACCTCCATCGCGCGAACTACAGCTGGGACGCTCCGCGCTACAAGGGCGTGATCGTGTCGGCCACTAACGACTCCATCGCCGATGCCGCGAAAGCCTATCTTAAGGCCAATCCTGTAGGTCTCGACTCTATCGTCGCCAAACTTCGCGACCAGTTCGGCCGCAATGTTAAGGTCGAGCGCAAGCTCTTCCCGAAAGGTGAAGACGCCGTTATCGACTATGTCGCTTTCGGAGGCGAGAAGCCTGCTGCCCAGGGAAAATGGACTTCGTTCTTCCTTCTTGAGGGCAAGCTGCTGAATGCTCCCGAAGAGGTCGGCGACGTGCGCTCGGCTGTAGTCAACGATTATCAGAAATATCTCGAGCAGGAGTGGCTTACCGAGCTTAAAGCCAAATATCCGGTTGTCATCAACAAGAAAGAGCTTGAGAAGATCCGCAAAGCAGAAGCGGCTAAAAAGTAAATACTAAAGTGAATATCAAGAAAGTAGCCATACTGGCCGGACTTTGTGCGGCGGCAACACTTGTTGTTGTCGCCGGCACTGATAATGTCGCCGAAGAGGTGGCATGGGTTGTCGGCGACCAGCCTATCTGGAAATCCGACATCGAGGAAGCCTACCAGCAGATGCTCGCCGAGCGCATGCCCGTCAACGGCGACCCCTATTGTGTCATTCCCGAGCAGCTTGCCGTTGAGAAGCTCTATCTCCATCAGGCCGATCTCGACACTGTCGAGGTGCAGCCGACAATGATATCGCAGCAGGTCGAGAGCCAGCTGAATTATTATGTCGCCAACCTTGGCTCGAAGGAGAAGGTCGAGCAGATGTTCCGCAAATCGTTTCCCGAAATGCGCGAGAAACTGACCGAGATGCTGACGAACCGCAGCCGCATCCAGCAGGTTCAGATGGCTCTGACAAAAGACATCAAGACAACGCCCGCCGACGTGCGCCGCTATTTTCAGAATCTTCCGGCCGACAGTGTCCCTTATGTGCCGCTGACGGTCGAGACCCAGATTCTGACTCTTTCGCCCGCCATTCCGCGTCAGGAGATCGAAGACGTCAAGGCGCGCCTCCGCGATTATGCCGACCGCATAAACCGCGGCGAAAGCGATTTCTCTACGCTGGCGATCCTCTACAGCGAAGACGGCTCGTCGTCGCGCGGAGGCGAGACAGGATTTATGGGCCGCGGCCAGATGGTGCCGGAATATGCTGCCGTGGCTTTTAATCTGACCGACCCTAAAAAGGTGTCGAAAATTGTCGAGACGGAATTCGGTTTCCATATCATTCAGCTCATCGAGAAGCGCGGCGACCGAATCAACACCCGCCATATCCTTCTCCGTCCGAAGGTAAGCGACAAAGACCTGACCGAGGCCCTCGAGCGTCTCGACACTCTCCGCAACGACATCGTTGTCGATAAAAAAGGCACTTTCGAACAGGCTGTGGCTCTGCTCAGTCAGGACAAGGACACCCGTAACAATCGCGGGATAATGGTCAACGACAACACCGGCACAACCCGTTTTGAGATGTCGCAGCTGCCTCCCGAGGTGGCGCGTGCGGTTGCCGGCCTCCAGCCCGGCGAAATCTCAAAGCCGTTCATGATGAAAGACCAGAAACTTAACCGTGACGTTGTCGCAATGGTGAAACTGACATCGCGGCTCGAAGGCCACAAGGCCAATCTTGCCGACGACTATCAGCAGATAAGCGCTATGTATGAAGATGCCCAGCGCTCAAAGATTCTCGCCGACTGGCTCGAGAAAAAAATAGCCGACACCTCGGTGCGCATCGAAGACAACTGGCGAAACTGCGAGTTCACCCATAAAGGCTGGATTAAAGAAAAGCAATCGTCGGCCAATGAATAAGCCTCAGTGCGACCCGTCTTTGAGAAATCGTCGCCCCCTGCGCCGCCTGCTGGCAGCTCTGGGGGCGGTGGCGTTGCTTACGCTTCCGCCCGCTCTGGCTGCCCCTCCCGCTCCGAAAGCCGCGAAGTCACCGGCTCCGGCAAAGAAGGAGGCTCCGCTTAAGCCGGTGATTCCCTCGGCCAACCGTCATCAGCCGGGAAAGGTGTTCCTCGAACATGCCGATATGCTCGAGCTCGACGAGATGCGTTCGCGCGACTATCAGATTCTGCGCGGTTCGGTGGTGTTCCGTAAAGACAATATGTTCATGTATTGCGACAGCGCCTATTTTTATGAGGCGTCGAATTCGCTCGATGCTTTCGGAAATGTCAGGATGGAACAGGGCGACACTCTGTTTGTCTATGGCGACGAGCTGAACTATAACGGTCTCGACGAAATGGCGCGCCTCTTCGCCAACCCCGGCAAGAAAGCCCGGCTCGTCAACCGCGACGTGAAAATCGAGAGCGACCGCTTCGACTATGACCTCGCGCGCAATGTCGGCAGCTACGACCTCGGCGGAAAGCTCAGCGACCGGCAGAACACTCTGACCTCGCTCGAGGGCTACTATTACCCCGCTACAAAGGACGCCTATTTCTATAAGGATGTCAGACTGTTCGGCCCGCGCGGCAACGACACGCTCAGGATGTTCACCGACTCGCTGAAATATAATACCGGCACGCATGTGGCCGAGCTTCTGTGCTCCACCCGAATCATTAACCGCGACGGCGAGATCAATTCGAGCAGCGGATTCTACAACACGCAGTCAGGCATCGCCGACCTCTTCTCGCGCTCGACCGTCGTCACCAGCCGAGGCAACACTCTGACGGGCGACACCCTTTTCTACGACCGGCAGAAAGGCTACGGCGAGGCGTTCGGCAATATGGTGCTGACCGACTCGGTGCGTCAGTCGACTCTTATCGGCGATTACGGATACTACTGCGAGCTTAACGACAGCGCCATGGCGACCGGCAACGCTCTGGCTATGGAATATTCGCGCCGCGACACCCTCTGGCTCCACGGCGACACTATCCGCGCGTTCCGTTTCCCCGACTCGACGACAGTCACCAACGCCTACGGCGGCGTTCGTTTCTTCCGCAAGGATATTCAGGGAATGTGCGATTCGCTCAGCTTCCGCGAGCGTGACTCGATTCTGCGGATGTACCGCCATCCGATGATCTGGAGCGGTGCCCGCCAGATCCACGGCAATCTCATTGCCGTCCATCTCAACGATTCAACAGCCGACTGGGTGCGTCTGCCCGATTTCGGCATGATGGTCGAGCATATCGCTGAAGACTGCTACGACCAGCTCAGCGGCTCCGACATGAGTGTCTGGCTCAACGACACGACTGTGCAGCGCCTCTTTATCGACGGTAATGTGCAGATAATCACCTTTCCGATGGAGCGCGACTCAAGCTATAATAAATTCACCTTTGTCGAGACGAGCTATCTCGACGGACTCTTCACCGGCAATCAGGTCGACAGCATCGTCATGTGGCCCGAGACATCGGGAAAAGTGACGCCGCTCTATCTGGCCAAGCGGTCGAGCTATTTCCTGCCTAACTTCCAGTGGTATCAGCAGATGCGTCCGTTGGCTCCCGACGAGGTGTTCGACACTCCCGAAGGAATGACCGAACTGCTGCGCAGTCCCGAAGTAGGCGGCAAACGGCGTCCGACGGCCATGACCGAAATCGAAGACCGGCTGACGCCTAAGGTGCCTGACCGCGGCCCTGAGCCTGTGTCGCCGCCACCCGGCGATCCGTCGCTTGTCGGACTGCCGCCTGAACCGACGGCGGTCACCGAGTCTCCTGAACCTGTTAAGCCTCCGACAGACCAATGAGTGACATTATAAAATTACTGCCCGATTCAGTTGCCAACCAGATAGCCGCCGGCGAGGTCATTCAGCGACCGGCGTCGGTGGTGAAAGAGCTGGTCGAAAACGCTGTCGACGCCGGAGCGTCGGCGATAACCATCGTTGTCAAAGACGCCGGACGGACACTTATTCAGGTCATTGACAACGGCCGCGGCATGAGCGATACCGATGCGCGTATGGCATTCGAACGCCACGCCACGAGCAAAATTTCGGCTGCCGACGATCTGTTCGGATTGACCACTATGGGCTTCCGCGGCGAGGCGCTTGCCTCGATATGCGCGGTTGCCCGCGTCGAAGTGCGCACAAAAACCAAAGATGCCGCCGTCGGCACGCGGCTCGTCATCAATGGCTCCGAAGTAGAGAGCCAGAAGCCCGAGAGCGCGGCTACCGGAACGAATATGCAGGTCAAGAACCTGTTCTATAACGTGCCGGCCCGCCGTAAGTTCCTGAAAAAGGATGTCGTTGAGATGGCTGCCATAACCCGCGAGTTCGAGCGCCTGGCGCTGGTCAATACGGGGATAGACTTCACGCTTATCCATAACGACGTGACAATCTTTTCGCTGCGCCGTTCCACAGAACTGCGCCGCATCGCCGATCTCTTCGGAAAGAATCTCGACAAGCAGCTCATTCCCGTCGAGGCCTCGACATCGCTTGTCGAACTCCGCGGATTTGTCGGGCTTCCCGAATATGCGCGGCGCCGCAATCCGCTCCAGTATCTGACCGTCAACGGCCGCAATATGCGCCATCCGGTGTTCCATAAAGCCGTTCTCGAATGTTATGAGGGCCTGCTGGGCCCCGATGTCCAGCCCAACTATTTCATGGATTTTAAAGTCGATCCCTCGACAATAGATGTCAATATCCATCCGACAAAAAACGAGATAAAGTTCGAAAACGAACTTGCCATACGTCAGATTCTCGTGGCGGCGGTCAAGGAATCGCTCGGACGTTTCAACGCAGTTCCGTCGATCGACTTCGAGGCGGCCGATGTTCCCGACATTCCGGCTTTTGCTTCAAAACCGGTGGCGCCTTGCGCCGACAATCCTTTCGCCGCGACCGAACCGCCTCGGGTGCCCGACCGCCCTGTCGCCCGTGAGACCGAGAACTGGGACAGGTTCTACGACGCTTTCAACTCGCGGCGCGCCGACGCGCTCGACAGTGCGGCCGGCAATTCTATGAACACCCGCGAAGTATCGTTCGAACCGGCCAGAAAAGTGCTTCAGAGCGAGCTTGAGCTTGAAGGCGCGGCTCCGGCCTCGACGGCGATGCAGATAAAGAACCGATATATTGTCATGGCCGCTCGCGACGGCATTATGGTAATCGACCAGCACAGGGCCCACGAGCGCGTTCTTTTCGACCGCTATATGAAGCGCCCCGACGAGGGACAGGCCGGCTCGCAGCGCGTAATTTTCCCCGCTACAATTAGTCTGAGCCCGTCGCAGAGCGCATTGTTGTCGTCGTTGCGCCCCGAGATAGAGAAGTGGGGCTTCGATCTGGCGCCGATGGGGCAGGGGACATGGAGCATCAACGGCCTTCCCCCTAATGTGAACGAGACATCGGCGGCCGAGATTATAACCGCCATGCTTGAAAGCGCTGCCGAACAGGGCAGTCTGCCGACCGACGAGATGCGGCGGAAAATGGCCATGGCCATGGCTGCGACAGCTTCCGTCAAGGCCGGTCAGCCGCTTAACCCCGAGGAAATCGACCGCATAACCGGCGAGTTGCTCGCTCTTGACCATCCGGCTCTCACAGCCGACGGCCGCCGGACATTCCTGATTATTCCCTTTGACCAGATAACCAGAATGTTGCAATGAGAGCGCTGATTGTTTCGCTGTTGACACTGCTGTCGGTAGTGACCGGATTCGGCCAGACCGATTCAGTCAGGGTGAGCCTCATCACCTTTTTTCCCGGTTCGGAGATTTTCGAACTTGAGGGACATACGGGGCTTAGAATCCGGGATTTGCGCACTCATGACGATGTCATATATAACTGGGGAACTTTCGATTTCAACAGCCCCGGGTTTGTCTATCGTTTCGTCATGGGGGAGACCGACTATACGGTTGCCGCAGCTCCGACCGACCTCTTCCTGATGGCCTACGAGGCGCAGGGACGCCGTATCGTCGAGCAGGAACTGAATCTGACGCCGGCCGAGACTGCGCGCCTGAAAGCGCTTGTCGACGAGAATATGCTGCCCGAAAACCGCGTCTACCGATATAATTATGTGCTCGACAACTGCGCCACGCGCCCTCTGGCAATAGTCAGGCGCGCGCTCGCCAGCGATACGTTGGCTCTTGCACAGGCCGCACGCCCCGGGCAGAACACCTTCCGGAAAGTCATGCGCGGCTACCACTGCAACTATCCCTGGTATCAGTTCGGAATCGATCTGGCTCTCGGGTCGGGTATCGACCGTCAGATCGACAACGATGCTCGGTCATTCGCTCCGGCAGATCTCATGACGATGGTGGCCGATGCCGACATTGTGGCGGCCGACGGCAGCCGTCGCCCGTTGGTCGGCACAACGAAAGTTCTCAACGACATTCCGGCTGACAATGCCGTCAGACCTGCCACGCCGTCGCTGCTGACGCCTGCGGCAGTCGCATGGGCGGTCTTTGCCATAGCTCTGGCGCTCAGTGTCGCCGACATCCGGCGCCGGCGCATCTCGGCCTGGTTCGATGTGCTGTTCTACAGCCTCTGCGGTCTGGCGGGTCTGTTGCTGACTTTCCTGATTTTTATAAGCGTCCACGAGGCGACTTCTCCCAACTGGCTCTATCTCTGGCTCAACCCGCTCTGTTTCATCGCGGCGGTGGGCGTTGTCATAAAATCGGCCGCAAAGATGGTAGTTTCGTGGCAAATGCTTAATTTTGCACTCTTGATTATTCTCTGTGGAGTCGGCATAGCCGGCGTCCAGAGTCTGAATGCGGCATTTTGGCCTCTCATAGGGGCTGATATGTTGCGCAGCATAACGTATATAGTGATCTACCGATGCAATCGCTCAAAGAAAAGCAGCTGAAAAGCCGGCGACTCGCCGCCATGGTAGTGGCGTCGCTCGTCGGTGTCGCCGTCGTGGCGCAGACAGCGCCGAAAGTGCCTGCGAAGCCGGCGCTTGTCGTCGGAATCACCGTCGAGGGTCTCAGTGACACCTACCTCGAGCTTTTGCGCGGTTATTTCGGCGCCAACGGCTTCAACCGCCTTATCAATGACGGCGTCGTCTTCACCGATGTCGACTACGGCCCCAATATCGACGCCACTGCCGCTACGGCTATGCTTGTCAGCGGCGCGCCGGCAAGCATCAGCAATATCTCGGCGGCTACGGTCTACGACAAGGAGTTGCGCCGTGCTGTCTCGATTCTCAACGATGCCTCGACACTCGGCAATTTCACCTCGGAGACACTTTCGCCGAAGGCTCTGGCCGTCAGCACTCTCGCCGATGAGTTGCGAGTTGCCGAAGGCGGCCTCAACGGCGTCTACTCGATAGCTCCCGACGCCGGGCAGGCGATTATTCTTGCAGGACATGCCGGAAGCGGAGCCTTCTGGATCAACGACGTCAACGGAAACTGGTCGACTTCGACGGCATATAAGGAAGTGCCTAATCCGGTCAATAACCGGAACTTCACATCGTCGCTGGCCTCGCGTCTCGACACTCTTAAATGGACACCGTCGATAGCGCCCGAGCTTTATCCCGATATTCCGGCTTACCGCAAGGCATATCCGTTCAGGCATGTCTTCCAGCGCAACAATGTCGACCGCTACCGCGCGTTCAAGCGTTCGGCTCCCGCCAACCGCGAGGTGACCGATCTCGCCGCCGATTTCATCTCTTCGATGGGACTCGGAAAAGGGAAGACCACCGACATGGTCAGTCTGGCCTATAATGTCGCTCCTTATCCCTACAGCAAGGATGCCGATTCGCGGCTTGAGACTATGGACGCCTACCTGCGTCTCGACGCCGATCTGGCCCGGCTTTTCGCCACCATCGACGCTGCCGGGCCCGGAATGAACCGCACTCTGGTTGTTCTCGCCGGAGTCCCTGCCCCTCCGGCCGGCAAGCGCGACGAAGAGCGTTTCGGAGTGCCTCATGGCGTCTTCTCTCCGCGCAAGGCCCAGTCGCTTCTCAATGTCTATCTGATGGCCCTCCACGGCAATGGCGAGTGGATAGCCGGATACCATAACAACCAGATTTTCCTCAATGCCGCTCTCGCCAAGGAGCGCGACGTCGATATCGTTGCCCTGCGGCGCGAGAGCGCCGAGTTTCTGTCGAGGATGGCGGGCGTCTGCCGTTCGTTTACGCTCGACGACGTGCTTGCCGGAAAAGCCGGAAACCACGCCGAAGCCATGCGGCGAAACACCGTTGTCGGCCATTCCGGCGACGTCTTCATCACGATAACCCCCGGATGGGAGATAGAGGCGGCCGACGTCAATGCCGGTCAGAACTCACGCCCGATGGTGTCGCGTCTGGGCACGCCGATGTTCCCCGGTTTTGTTCTTGCTCCCGGAGTCGCCCACCGTGTCATAGGAACGCCTGTCGATGCCACTGTGCTGGCTCCGACAGTAGCGCGTATTCTTCGCATACGCTCGCCCAACGGGGCCGAGAGCGCTCCCCTGCGCTTCTGACCCCCGAGTTTTCCTATCCACCAACAACCCGATAACAAATAAAAAATCAGATAAATGTCATTAAACTCATTCCTGAAAAAGGTATTCGGAAACAAGTCGACCCGCGATCTCAAGGAGATTCAGCCTATCGTTGACCGCATCAAGGCACTCGGCCCAGAGATGGCCGCTCTCGACAACGACGCACTCCGACAGAAGATCACCGATGTGCGCGCCGACATCAAGGCTGCCATCGCTTCTGACGAAGAGGCTATCGCCAAGACTCGCGAAGAGGTCGAGACTCTGCCTATCGACAAGCGTCAGCCTCTCTGGAACGACATCGACCGTCACGAGAAGAATATCCTCGACACCCTCGAGAAGAAACTCGACGAGCATCTGCCCGTTGTCTTCGCCGCCATACGCGAGACGGCCGCCCGCTTCGCCGCCAACGAGCAGGTGGTCGTGACGGCCACTCAGATGGACCGCGACCTTGCGGCGCAGGGACGCGACTTCGTCAGCATCGACGGCGATAAGGCCGTCTATCTCAATCACTGGAAAGCCGGAGGCAACGAGATAACCTGGGATATGGTCCACTACGACGTGCAGCTCATCGGCGGTATCGTGCTCCATCAGGGCAAGATCGCCGAGATGGCCACCGGTGAGGGTAAGACCCTCGTGGCCACACTGCCGGTATTCCTCCGTTCGCTTTCGGGCCGCGGCGTCCATGTTGTCACCGTCAATGACTACCTGTCGAAACGCGACAGCGAGTGGATGGGGCCGCTCTATATGTTCCACGGCTCAACGGTCGACTGCATCGACAAGCACCAGCCCAACACCCCGGCGCGCCGCGCGGCCTATAACTGCGACATCACGTTCGGCACGAACAACGAGTTCGGCTTCGACTATCTGCGCGACAATATGGCCATGAGCCCCGACGACATGGTTCAGCGCAAACACTACTACGCCATTGTCGACGAGGTCGACTCGGTGCTCATCGACGATGCCCGAACCCCGCTGATTATCTCAGGCCCGGTGCCCAAGGGCGACGATCAGATGTTCAATGAGTTCCGCCCCAATGTAGAGCGAGTGTTCCAGGCTCAGCGCCGACTCGTCACTCAGCTCCTGACCGAGGCCAAGGCAAAGATCAACAGCGACGACAAGGCTGTAGCCAAAGAAGGCGCTCTCGCTCTGTTCCGCGCATATAAAGGTCTGCCGAAAAACGGCGCCCTCATCAAGTTTCTCAGCCTCGAGGGAATGAAGAACATACTGCTCGAAACCGAGGCATATTACCTTCAGGACAACTCGCGCGAGATGCCGAAGGCAACCGAGCCGCTTTATTTCGTCATCGACGAGAAGAACCGCAGCGTCGATCTTACCGACAAGGGTATCGACGAGATGACCTCCGGTACGACCGATCCCCAGTTCTTCGTGCTTCCCGACATCGCCGCCCAGCTCGCCGAGACCGAGCATATTCAGGATCTCTCCGAGCGTCAGGCCGCCAAAGACCGCTATATGCAGGACTACGGCGTGAAGGCCGAGCGTGTCCATACCGTCAACCAGCTTCTCAAAGCCTACGCCCTCTTCGACAAGGACGTCGAATATGTCATCGACGACGGCAAGATCAAAATCGTCGACGAACAGACGGGCCGTATAATGGAAGGACGCCGCTACAGCGACGGTCTCCATCAGGCTATCGAGGCCAAGGAGGGAGTGAAGGTCGAGGCTGCGACCCAGACCTTCGCCACTATCACGCTCCAGAACTATTTCAGAATGTATCACAAGCTGGCCGGTATGACCGGTACGGCCGAGACCGAGGCCGGCGAGTTCTGGGATATCTACAAGCTCGATGTCGTGACAATTCCGACGAACCGGCCGGTTGCGCGTATCGACATGAACGACCGTGTCTACAAGACCAAGAAAGAAAAATATGCCGCTGTCATCGAAGAGATCCAGCGTCTTGTTTCGGAAGGACGCCCCGTGCTCGTCGGCACTACCTCTGTCGAGATAAGCGAGCTGCTGAGCCGCATGCTGAAGATGCGCAACATCCCCCACAATGTGCTCAACGCCAAATACCATCAGCGCGAGGCTGAAGTCGTAGCTCTGGCCGGTAAGGCGGCCACGGTCACAATCGCCACGAATATGGCCGGCCGCGGTACCGATATCAAACTGCCCCCCGAGGTCAAGGAGGCCGGAGGTCTGGCAATCATCGGCACCGAGCGCCATGAGAGCCGCCGCGTCGACCGTCAGCTCCGCGGACGTTCGGGTCGTCAGGGCGATCCGGGTTCGTCGGTCTTCTACGTGTCGTTCGAAGATCAGCTGATGCGCCTTTTCGCAACCGACCGCGTAATGAAGATGCTCGACACCCTCGGGCTCAAAGAGGGGGAGGCCATCGACTCGAAGATGGTGACCCACGCTATCGAGAACGCCCAGAAGCGCGTCGAGGAAAACAACTTCGGCATACGCAAGCGCCTGCTTGAATACGACGACGTCATGAACAAGCAGCGCAGCTATATCTATGCGCGCCGCCACCATGCGCTGCTCGGCGAACGTATCGGAATCGACATCAACAATATGATGTGGGACACCATCGAGAACCTCGTCAATACCTACGACTCGGCTTCGGGCTACAGCGATCTGTCGATGGAGCTGCTGCGTATCCTGACTATCGAGGCTCCGTTCACCGAGGCCCAGTACCGCAATATGTCGAAGGAGGACGCCGTGGAGGCTATCGCCGCCGCCGCCAACGAGACTTTCGAGCGCCGTTCGCAGCACATCATAGAGGTTGCCGAGCCGGTTATCAGACAGTGTATTGAAGAGCGCAACATGGAAGGGCGCATAGCAGTTCCGATGACCGACGGAAAGCGTTACTACAACCTCGTCGTCGACCTCAGGAAAGCCTATGACAGCGGCTCGAAAGAGATTGTCAAGGAATGGCACAAGGCCGTGCTGCTGTTTACTATCGACGAGCTCTGGAAAGAGCATCTGCGCGAACTCGACCAACTGCGACAGAGCGTTCAGAACGCATCCTACGAACAGAAAGACCCGCTGGTCATCTATAAAGTCGAATCGTTCCACCTCTTTGAGGAAATGCTCAACCGCCTTAACGTCAAGGCGATGTCGATTCTCATGCGCGGACAGATCTATATCCCGCAGCCGCGTCCTGAAGAACAGCAGTCTGCTCCTGAGCAGCCTGAGGTGAAGAGAGCTATGCCCGAACGCCCCACCGACTACTCGAAATACAAGACCAATAAAGACGAGATGGCAGCTTCGGCCGAAGCCCAGCGTGCCGCAGCTTCAGGTCCGCAGGGCCCGCAGCAGAATCGTCCGGCTCCCGTGAAGAGCGCGCCGAAGATCAACAGAAATGCCCCGTGCCCCTGTGGCAGCGGCAAGAAATATAAGAATTGCCACGGAGCAAACCTTTGAATTTGACATATTCTGACCACATGCGGCCATGACTTACGCTGAAGTTCTGCTGCCGCTTCCTCTGACGGGCTTCTTTACCTACAAGGTGCCCGACATGATGGCCGAGGCAATACGCCCCGGCTGTCGTGTCGTTGTGCCATTCGGACGCACGAAGTTCTATACGGGGATTGTGGCCGGACTGACTCCGCGCCGTCCCGAGGGGTTCGAGACAAAGGAGATAAGCCAGCTGCTCGACAGCGAGCCTATCGTGCGCCATCCTCAGATGAAGTTCTGGGAGTGGATTGCCGACTACTATCTCTGTTCTGCAGGCGAGGTCTTTCGCGCGGCCGTCCCTGCAGGTCTCAAGCTCGAGAGCGAGACAGTGGTCGAGGTCAATCCCGATTTCGAGGAAGACCCCGGCGACCGCCTCAGTGAGCGCGACCTTCTGGTAATGAACGCCGTCAGGCGTGTGCCGAAGAAAGCGACTCTCGCGGCTGTGGCCAGAGAAACCGGCTTCAGAAACACGTCGGCGATTGTTGCCCGTCTTGTCGAGCGCGATGCCCTGATGGTAAGTGAGAATCTTGTGGAACGCTATAAGACGCGCAAGATCGAGATGGTCGAAATGGCTATCGAGCGCGGCGATTCGGCTGCTCTCCACGCCGCCTTCGATTCCGTCAAGGGGGCGCCGAAACAGGAGAAAGCCCTTCTGACGCTGATAGAGCTCTCGGGCTTTATGCGTCAGGGAAGCGATCTGTGTGAAGTGACCCGCGCCGATCTTCTCGACCGCAGCGGAGTCACTTCGCCAATAATCATTGCGCTCGAAAACAAGGGTATAGTCAGGCGCCGCAAGAAGGAGGTGAGCCGCTTTGCTCCGGTCAGCAAGGCTACGATGCCTATGCCTGAGCTTACCGACTCCCAGCGCGAGGCGCGCGACGCTATCATTAAATCGTGGGGAGAAAAAGATATAACCCTTCTCCACGGTGTAACCTCCAGCGGAAAGACCGAGGTCTATATCTCGCTTATCGACCGTATGCTGAGATCGGGACGTCAGGTGCTCTATCTCGTGCCCGAGATAGCTTTGACAACTCAGCTGACAACGCGGCTACAGCGGGTGTTCGGCCCGAAGGTGATAATCTACCATTCGCGTTTTTCCGATTCAGAACGCGTCGAGCTATGGCGCCGGCTGCTGACGACCCACGAGCCGCTAGTCGTGCTCGGGGCGCGTTCCGCTCTGTTCATGCCTTTTGCTTCGCTCGGCCTGATCATTGTCGACGAAGAGCATGAGAGCAGCTTCAAACAGCAGGATCCGGCTCCGCGCTACAATGCGCGCGACGCCGCTATGGTGCTTGCCGGGATGCATGGCGCAAAGACACTTCTCGGAAGTGCTACCCCCGCTGTCGATACATACTATAAGGCGCTGACCGGACGCTTTGGCCTCGTCAGTCTGACCGAGCGCTACGGCGGTTCAGAGCTGCCGCGCGTCGAGATTGTCGACATGGCCAAAGCGCGCAAGAAACGCGAGGTCAGCGGCGCTTTCTCACTGCAGCTCCGCAGGCTCATCAATGATGCGGCCTCCGCCGACCGCCAGACGATTCTCTTTCTGAACCGGCGCGGTTTCGCCCCGATGGCGCGCTGCAAGATGTGCGGTTATGTCCCCAAATGCGAGAATTGCGATGTCTCGCTGACCTATCACCATGGAATCGACAGGCTTGTGTGTCATTATTGCGGCACCCCATACGACCTGCCGCGCGTCTGTCCGGCCTGCCGCGAGCCGGGACTCGAGATTATCGGCTACGGAACCGAACGCATCGAAGAAGAGATCGCGGCTTCGTTTCCCGATATCCCCGTGGCGCGGCTTGACCGCGACACAACCCGCAACAAAGATGATTATGAGCGTATAATCGACGAATTCTCAGCCGGGAAAGACAAGATGCTTGTCGGGACACAGATGGTCACCAAAGGTCTTGACTTCGGTCGTGTCAGCGTTGTTGGCGTCATCAACGCCGATGCCACGATAAACCAGCCTGACTTCCGTTCGGCCGAACGGGCTTTCAATATGCTCGAACAGGTCGCGGGCCGCGCGGGCCGGCGAGGCGACGACGGAGTTGTGGCCATACAGACCTATACTCCCTCTCATCCGCTGTTCGGGTTTCTGGTCAGCCACGATTATGTAGGGTTCTACAACCATGAGATTGAGGAACGGCGACTCTACAACTATCCGCCGTTCACACGTATCATAAACATCTATCTCAAACATCGCGAGCAGGGACGTCTCCATGTCCTTGCCGGGGCCTACGGGCGCCGCTTGCGCGAGCTTTTCGGCAACCGGGTCTTCGGGCCCGAAGAACCTCACGTTGCCCGCATAAAGCAGATGCACATAATGCGCATAATGATAAAAATCGAGACAGAGGCGTCGATGAAGAAGGTCAAGCATATTCTGCGCGAGACCTATCTCGAGATGGATGCCGCCCGGGCGCTCAACGGCGCGCAGGTCTACTATGATGTCGATCCGATGTAAGTTATGAAACTGAGACTGTCATATAAAATCCTTCGGACTGTTCTGGTGACGATTATTATAGCCGTCGCCTCGATTGTCGCAGGCCTTTATGTGGCGCTGTCAGTGCCGTCGGTCCAGAATATCATCCGCGGGCGCGCCGAAAAAGAACTTACAAATCTGTTGGGAACGCCGGTTACGATCGGACGTATTTCGATAGCGCCGTTCAATAGCCTGACGCTGAGCGATGTCGCTGTTGAAGACAGTCTCGGAGTCAAAGCGCTCCGGGTCGACCGTCTCGGAGCCGGAATCAGCCTTATGAAGCTCTTCAGGGGCGATATTGTCGTAACATACGCCGAAATTATCGGTCTCCACGCCACTGTCTACCGGGGCTCGCCCTCAGACCCTCTGAATATCCAGCCGATTATCGACAGGTTCAAGCCTAAAGACAAGAACAAGCCTCCGACGCGGTTCAGTCTGGCTGTCAATACAATCGTCATACGCCGCTCTTCGGCTACCTATGATGTCAACTCAGCGCCGCAAGCTCCCGAAGGACACTTCTCCCCGAATCATATCAGGGTTGGGAATCTGCGGGCCGACGTAACACTTCCGCTTATCTCCAACGACAGAAATATCATCGACCTGCGTCGTCTCGCTTTCGACGAACAGAGCGGCCTGACGGTCGACGGTCTCAGCGGGCGGATAGAATTCACGCCCTCGTCGCTTTCGGCGCGCCGGCTTCGCATAGAGATGCCAGGTTCGCTGATAGCTTTCAACGACATTCAGTCCGACTTCGGCTCTCTCGACAATCTCAGGGCCAACTGGCGGCGTCAGCCTTTCGACATATCGCTCAAGGGCGATACCTACGTAACCCCCTCGGATTTAGCCTGTTTCTTCGAACCTCTGAGGCGGTTCGATTCTCCCGTCGCACCGGAAATCCGTGTCAGCGGAACGCCCTCTGACTTCGATATCGAACGGTTCTCTCTCAGAGGCCGTGACCTCCCTGTCGAGATAAGTCTCAGAGGCCGTGTCGAGGGCTTGCCCGACGGCCCCGATGCTGTCACGGCCGACATCTCTGACCTCGATGTCAGGGCCAACGGCCCGCGTGTGGCCGAGCTGCTCGCCGGTTTTATCAGTCTGAAGCCTGCTGTGAACAACATTATTTCGGGCCTTGGCGATGCATCTGTCAGCGCCGAAGCCCATCTTTCCCCCTCGGCTCTGGCAATGAAGGGCAGGGTGGAGGCTGAACCGGGAGCGATTGAGCTTGACGGAGCAGTCGACCGTGTCCGCAAGCGGCTGAAAGCCCATATTGAGGCTCCGTCGCTGAGATTTGCGCGTATGTTGCCCGATATTGCTCCGGGAGTCGACGGCTTCGCGGTTGATTTCGACGGCGCGGTTCGCGACATGACCCTTAAGCTTACAGCAGAGCGAGTGGAATTCAACAACAAGTCGCTCGAGAATCTTGCAGTCGACGCTTCGATGAGCGGCGACGACGTCGAGGCGACGGTGTCGACCGACGGTTCAGGCGGCAGTCTGTTTGTCGACGGCACTGCTAATATCGGCACAGTCGCTCCTTCGCTGAATATGCGCGCCGAGCTGCGGCGCGTCAATCCCGGAGTGTTCGGAATAGCGATGCCGGGGATGCTGCGCGGTTACATATTCGACGGCGACATATCAGCCGATCTGACGGGTCGCACACCCGACACACTGTTGGGTGAAGTCATCATCGACAACTTCACGCTCGACGCTGCCGACGGCAACGGCCGTGACCTGTATATCGACCGAATGACGCTGACATCTTCGTTAGCCGACTCGACGCGCCGTATCATAGCGCTTGACAGCCCGCTGCTGACAGCCCGCGCGGAAGGCGATTTCCGCTTCGCCACGCTCGGACGTTCGGTCAGAGCCATTCTCGCCGGCGTCAATCCGGTTCTGTTCAGCGCTCCTGCCGCCGAGCCGGAGCACTACGGCGATAATATTGTCGTCAACGTGACTCTCCCCGTTGAGAGTCCGCTTGTCGAATTCCTGAAATTGCCTGTGGCGCCGCTGACGCCAGTCAGGCTGCGCGCATCGCTCGACGACAGCAGTCGCACGATCGATGTGGCCCTTGACGCTCCCTATCTGCGGCAGGGCAACAAACTCATCGAGAACACGGCTCTGAGCGCGTCGTTCGACGGCCTCGACGGACGTAGTCATCTTCAGGCTTACTCACTTGTTCCCGCAAAAGGCGGCCAGGTTGGGCTGACGATAACATCCGACGGGATTGACTCGCGCCAGGACACAGAGCTGAGCTGGCTGAGCAAGAGCGGTATGGCCCACGGCGCGTTCAGGTTCTCGGCCGGTTTTGACCGCGCCGACGACGGCCGGCTACTGACTACAGTCGATGTCAACCCCGGGAAAATCGTCTTCAACGACAGCGTCTGGAACATAGCGCCCTCGCGTATCAGTGTCGACAAGAAGCGCATCAATGTCGACGGATTCCGGATAAGCCATGCCGATCAGCTGCTGTCGATCGGCGGAGCGGCTTCGCCAGATTCTGCCGATGTGCTGAAAATCGAGCTGCGCGACATCAATCTCGACTTCATTTTCGAGACATTGAATATCAACAACGTGGCTTTCGGCGGCAATGCCACCGGAATAATATATGGCCGCAATCTGCTTACTTCCGCTCCGATCGCTTACACACCGAACCTGTCGGTGGTCGGACTCAGCTACAATGGTGCGGTTATGGGCGACGGAATCATTGAAAGCGCCTGGCATCCCCATGAGGGTGCGGTGACGATCGATGCCGACATTTCCCAGGCCAACGGACATCATTCGCTGATATCGGGAAAGATTGTGCCGAAGGGGGAGCTTCTTGACTTCACTTTCGACGCCGACAAGGCCAACGTGGCGTTCCTGCGCCCGTTCATGTCGGCTTTCTGCGACGGTATAACCGGTCTCGCTTCGGGACACGCGCGCCTTTGGGGCACCTTCCACGACCTCGACATGGAAGGCGATGTCTACGGCGAGAACCTGAAGATGGATCTTGGACTAACGGGAACAAGCTACTGGGCGACAGACTCGGTTCATATTCGCCGTGGCCATATCGACCTTAAGAACATCACCCTGCGCGACGCCAAAGGACACACGGCGCTTCTGAACGGATGGCTGACCCATACGAATTTCCATGAACCGCATTTCGAGTTCAACATAACCCAGGCCCGCGATCTGCTCGCCTACGACATTAAGCCCAACGACGAACATCCCTGGTACGGGAAAGTCTACGGTAACGGTTCCGTAGAGATCAAAGGGCGTCCCGGTCTGGTCAACATCAATGTTGATATGTCGACAGCCGCGGGGACCGACTTCACTTTCGTGCTCGATGACAGCGAAGTGGCCAGCGACTATGATTTCCTGACATTCCGCGACGTCACGCCGGTTGAAAAACGCCCTGCCGCACCGGTCGACACCACTCCCGACCTCGTCAGGCAGCTGCGCCGGCAGGTGAAGAAGAATGATGACAAACCGTCGGATTACCTCATGAACTTTAACATCGATGTGACTCCCGAGGCTGCGATGACCCTTGTGATGGATCCCGCCGGCGGCGACAAGATCCGCGCCACAGGCTCGGGAACGCTGACGATGAACTACGGCTCGGCCAACGAAGACCTGCGAATGTATGGCACTTATGTCCTCAACCGGGGTAACTATAACTTCACCTTCCAGGACATCATCCTCAAGGACTTCACCATCGAACCGGGTAGCTCGATAGCTTTCCACGGCGATCCCTATTCGGCGCAGCTCGACATACGCGCTTATTATGCGCTCAACGCTAACCTCAGCGACCTCGACGAATCGTTCCTTCAGGACCGTGAGCTGAATCGCACGAATGTGCCTGTCCACGCCATGCTGCTCGTCAGCGGTGATATGCGGCGTCCAGACATCAATTTCGACCTCGAATTCCCGACGCTCACCCAGGACACCTACCGAAAAGTGCGGTCGATTATCTCGACCGAAGAGATGATGAGCCGGCAGATTATCTATCTGCTGGCGCTGAACCGTTTCTACACTCCGGAATATATGAGCGCCACACGCGGAAACGAGCTCGTTTCCGTGGCTTCATCGACGATATCGTCGCAGCTGTCGTCAATGCTCGGCCAGCTCAGCGACAAATTCAGCATAGCTCCGAGCTTCCGCAGCGACCGCGGCGACTTCTCCGATATCGAGGTCGACGTGGCTCTGTCGAGCCATCTTCTCAACAACCGGCTGCTGCTGAACGGCAACTTCGGCTATCGCGACAAATCGCTGAACAACAACTCGTTTATAGGCGATTTCGATATAGAATATCTTCTGAACCGAAGCGGCTCGCTGCGCCTGAAAGCCTATAACCGCTACAACGACCAGAACTACTACCTGAAATCGGCACTGACAACCCAGGGGGTCGGCATTGTCTACAAGCGCGACTTCGACGACATCTTCGACTGGGCGCGCCGCCTGCGCCGCCGCTTCAACCGCCCGAAGACCATCCCCGCCGACACCGTTCAGCCCCGCTCCGAATAACAGATTTTACGTGACTCTACCAAAAATCAGCCACTTAGTTCTATGCTAAATGGCTGAGTGCTATATTGCTGAATTATCGAAGCCTTATCTCGAACTCACGTTAAATATCGTTTATGATAGATATTACATTCTAAGCATGGCGGCAGGGGCGATGCCGAGGATAAGGCAGATAGCACGGGCTATTCGTAGTGTAGGCTCGGCACGGCCGGAAATATAGTCGCTTACTCTTGACGGACTCACACCCAGCTCTTTGGCAAGCTGTTTCTGTGTCATGCCTTTCTCTTCGATTGACAGGCTGATAAGCTCACCGATGGTCGGTTTTGCTATCGGGTAGTGGATCTTTTCGTATGCTTCAACCACATCTGAGACAATGGTCAGCTCAATGGCGTTCGTGTCGCTTGCCGGAGTTTCGTCAGTAACAAGCGGCAATAGTTCCTCAATGCGGTTGAGCGCATACTCATATTGCTGTTTTGAAATTTCCATATCGTTAAACTTAGATGGTTGAACAATCAATTTTATCGTATTCACTGTGAGTTCCGACGAAACGGATGAAGATTCTGCCTATCGTGAATTTTATCACTACTACCAATCGGTAATTATTGCCTCTGATATTGAAGACATAATGCTGATTGCCTACATAGTCGGTAGCTGGGACATCCTCTCGAATTTCCGAGAAATTATGCCATTGGGCTTGCTGGGCGATGTCGTACCATCGTTCCAGCGCTATTCTCGAATCTCCGTTGCCGGGCAATTCATAGAACTCTTTGATCTTTCTATGTGAGATTATGTGCATAACTTATCTGTTTGCAAAGTTACTAACAAATTTTGATATTCAAAAGATTCTATGGTATAAGTTTTGACTTTCAAAATTGTCTCAGCGAAATGATCTGAGAAGCCTCTGCCGCACTCCATCTACGACTTTTGAGTAGATTTGGGTGTTCTTGACGCTCCTGTGGGTTGACATTCGACTGACAGTTTGGGTAATTGAGCAGTTTCAAACTGCATAATTTCATTGAAGCCACACTCATTCCGCTCAATTTTTGTCGGAAACTTTTATTTCGCTACCTTTGCAGACTCAATACCTTAAGTGAGCCTGAATAATGAGAAAATGGAAAGTCGAAGACAGTGCCGAGCTGTATAATATAAACGGCTGGGGCCGTCAGTACTTCAAGATAAACGACAAAGGCCATGTGGTCGTCACGCCGCGCGACGACAGCTTCCCCGTCGACCTGAAGGAGGTTATGGACGAGCTTCAGGTGCGCGATGTGACGCCGCCGCTTCTGCTGCGCTTTCCCGACATACTTGACAACCGTATCGAAAAGATTTCGCGCTGCTTCGAACGTGCCGCCAAAGAATATGACTACAAGGGCCAGAACTACCTGATCTATCCGATCAAGGTTAATCAGATGCGCCCGGTTGTCGAAGAGCTCGTTACCCATGGTAAGAAGTTCAATATCGGTCTTGAGGCGGGTTCGAAGCCCGAGCTTCATGCCGTTCTCGCCACCAACCAGCAGGAGAATGCCCTGATTGTCTGCAACGGCTATAAGGATGCCACTTATGTCAAGCTCGCTCTTCTGGCTCAGAAAATGGGGCGCAGGATCTTCCTCGTTGTAGAGAAGCTCAACGAGCTTCATCTGATAACAGAGATGGCGCGCGAGCTGAATGTGCGCCCTAATATGGGCATCCGTATCAAACTCGCCTCGTCGGGCTCGGGAAAATGGGAAGAGAGCGGAGGCGACCAGTCGAAGTTCGGACTGAACTCGTCGGAACTGCTCGAAGCTCTCGATTTCCTCGAAAAGAAGGGGATGAAAGACTGTCTGCGGCTCGTCCATTTCCATATCGGCAGCCAGATCACTAAGATACGCCGTATTAAGAACGCTCTGCGCGAGGCAATGCAATATTATGTGCAGCTCTGCAAGAACGGATTCGATGTCGAGTTCGTCGACATGGGCGGTGGCCTCGGTGTGGATTACGACGGCACACGCAATTCGGCGAGCGGAAGCTCGATGAACTATACCATTCAGGAGTATGCCAACGACGCGGTGTCGGCCCTTGTTGACGTCTGTGTAAAGAATGATCTGCCGCATCCGAATATCGTGACCGAGAGCGGTCGTTCGCTGGCTGCCCACCATTCGGTTCTGGTGTTCGAGGCGCTTGAGACAACGTCGCTTCCCGAGTGGAACGAGAACGAGACTGTGGCCGAGGACGCTCATGAGCTTCTTCGCGAGCTCTACGACATCTGGGATCGTCTCGATATGCAGCGGATGTATGAGAGCTGGCATGACGCACTCCAGATTCGCGAGGAAGCGCTCGACCTTTTCTCGCTCGGAATGCTCGATCTCAGAACCCGCTCGCAGATCGAGAAACTTTTCTGGAGCGTGGCGCGCGAGGTCAGCGAGATTGCCCAGAATATGAAGCATCCGGCCGAGGAACTGCGCAAGATCGCCAAGATGATTCCCGACAAGTATTTCTGCAACTTCTCGCTGTTCCAGTCGATGACTGATTCATGGGCCATCGACCAGATTTTCCCCATAATACCTCTGCAGCGGCTCGACGAACGCCCCGCCAAGCAGTGCACGATTCAGGACATAACTTGCGACAGCGACGGTAAGATAGCCAATTATGTGACCGGAACCGGAATACATCCGTCGCTGCCTGTCCACCCGGTGCGTCCCGGAGAACCTTATTATATCGGAGTGTTCCTCGTCGGCGCCTATCAGGAGATTCTCGGCGATATGCACAATCTGTTCGGCGACACTAACGCCGTGCATATCTCGGTCTATAAAGACCATTACGAGATCGACAAGGTTATCGACGGTGAGACTGTAGCCGACGTGCTCGATTATGTCCAGTATAGCCCGAAGCGAATGGTGCGCAATCTCGAGACGTGGGTAACCGCCTCTATGAAAGCCGGACGGATAACCCCCGAGGAAGGCCGCGAATTTCTCAATAACTATCGGTCGGGCCTCTACGGCTACACATATCTCGAGAAGGAATGAGCCGCTACTTCATGCAGCTCGCGTATCTCGGCGCGCCTTTCCACGGCTGGCAGTCGCAGCCCGGAGAGGTGACTGTCCAGTCTACTCTCGAGAATGCGCTGTCGATTTTGCTGCGCACTCCGACGGCTGTTGTCGGCGCCGGCCGCACCGACGCCGGAGTGAACGCCCGCCGCATGATTGCCCATTTCGATTCCGACGCCGTTACGGACATAGCCGCGATGCCGCGCGGACTCAATTCGATAATGGGGCCTGACATCGTAGTGGAGCGTATATGGCCTGTGGCCGATGACATGCACGCCAGGTTCAGTGCTGTCTCGCGAACCTACCGCTATTATGTGCTGACGCGTCGCTCCCCCTTTTTCAACAAACTCGCATGGACAACACGTCCGCTCGATTTCAACGCCATGAACCGCGCGGCCGCACGTCTTCTCGATGTCAGCGACTTCACCTCCTTCGCCAAGCTTCATTCCGACGCGCGGACGAATATATGCCGCGTCACCCGCGCCGAATGGGTCGAATGCGGCGAGTCGGCCCGCTATTTCGAGATAACCGCCGACCGCTTCCTGCGCAATATGGTCAGAGCTGTTGTCGGCACTCTTGTCGACGTTGGCCGCGGTAAGCTCTCGCCCGACGGTTTCGACGACATCATCGCGCGTCGCGACCGATGCGCCGCCGGAACCTCGATGCCGGCCCATGCACTGTATCTCTGGGACGTCAGATATTGATCGGCTTCTGCGCCGTTTCTCTTCTTTTCAGACCGGGGCTGACAAAATTGTGAGGAATTTGTTTTATATTTGTAAACCCCAAACAAATAATTGACAATGAAAACTTTTGAGGAGCTGGGCGTCGGAGAGCCTCTTCGCCGTGCCATAGAAGAACTTGGCTTTGAAACCCCTATGCCTGTGCAGGAGGCTGTGATTCCGCATCTTCTGGGCGACGACGGCGGCGATGTTGTCGCGCTGGCCCAGACCGGAACAGGCAAGACGGCCGCCTTCGGGCTTCCGGTGCTTCAGCGGATCGACCCTTCGAAACATGTGCCTCAGGCGCTCATACTCGCTCCCACGCGCGAACTCTGTCTCCAGATTGCCGGCGACCTCGCCGACTTCTCGAAATATATCCCCGACGTCACTGTGTTGCCCGTCTACGGCGGCTCGAGCATAGAGAGCCAGATCAGGGCGCTTCGTGCCGGTGTTGAGGTGATAGTGGCGACTCCGGGGCGACTGATCGATCTTATAAACCGTGGCGTCGTCAACAGCAGCGATGTCCACACCGTTATTCTCGACGAGGCCGACGAGATGCTGAACATGGGCTTCCTCGATTCTATCGAAGAAATCCTCAGCCATATTCCCGAAGACCGCCGTATGCTTCTTTTTTCGGCGACAATGCCTGCCGACATCGCCAAGATCGCAAAAAAATATATGCGCGACTACCGCGAATTCGTCATAGGCAACCGCAACGAAGGAGCCGCCAACGTGCGCCATATATATTATATGGTCAATGCGCGCGACAAATATCTGGCTCTTAAGCGTATTGCCGACAATTCCCCCGATATTTACGCCATTGTGTTCTGTCGGACACGCCGCGACACTCAGGAAATTGCCGACCGGCTCATCGCCGACGGATATAACGCCGACGCCCTCCACGGCGACCTGTCGCAGCAGCAGCGCGACATCGTCATGAAAAAGTTCCGCGACCGTGTGACCTCTATTCTCGTTGCGACGGATGTGGCAGCCCGTGGCCTTGACGTCGACGATCTCACGCATGTCATCAATTTCGGATTGCCCGACGAAGCCGCTGTCTATACCCATCGTTCAGGCCGAACCGGGCGTGCCGGAAAAACAGGCGTGTCGATCGCTATCATCCATTCGCGCGAAAAGGGGCGCCTTCGCGAAATTGAAAAGATCATCGGCAAGAAGTTCGAGCATAAGCAGGTGCCGACTCCCGAACACATTATCGAAAAGCAACTCTATCATCTCGCCGATCGCATCGAGCGTGCACAGGTCGACGAGACTGAGATAGGCAAATATCTGCCCGGAGTGTCGCGCAAACTGTCCTGGCTGTCGGGCGAAGATCTCCTGAAACGCCTTATATCTCTCGAACTTCACAGGCTTCTCCAATATTATAAGGATGCTCCTGTCATCGACCTGATCGATGAGAAAAAGTCGAAAAAAGAACGCAAGGAAAAAGGGCGCGAGCGCGACCTGCGCGAGAAAGACCGCCGCACGGCCGAAGAGGGAATGGAGCGCATCTATGTCAATCTCGGAAAGGCCGACGGTTTCTATGCTGGAAATCTCATAGATATGCTTAACCACACCGTCGAGGGAAAGCGCGTCGACGTTGGCAGAATCGACCTTTTCGCAAACTATTCGCTGTTCGATGTCGAGAAGGACGCTGCCCGACGCGTTGTCGGCTCGCTGAAAGGCGCCGAATTCTATGGCAAGCGCGTCTACGCCGAAATCGCCGACCACAACAAAGATTATGCCCATGCCGAGCGGCGTACAAGGCGCCGGAGTGACGATTCCGAAGAAACGGTGGCCGAATATTTTATGAAGAAACAACGCGGAGGCGCCAAGAAGCCCTCTAAGAAGCGTAAGAAATAATTCTCCCGAACAAGCCTATGAAACGCTATTTCATCACATTGTCACTTCTGGCGGTCGCCATGGCGGCGATGGCCCAGCTGACCGCGCGCACGGCATTTGCCGAAGCGCCATCGTCGGTGTTCCCTCTTCTCGACAAGCTGACGCGCCTCGATATGATCGACTATTTCGAGGCCGGCTCGAAGGTCGAGAGTGTCAATGCGCTCGAAGGTGCGTCGGCAGTGACTTCGCTGTCCGACGAAAGTCTGACGGTGCATCTTACCGATGCTTCCGACGTTCAGATCTTCGTCGTGCCGACAGCCAAATCCGATACTATTATCGGAGTGATAACGACCGTGGCGACTCCCGGCCACGACAGCTCGCTCGCCCTCTATTCCGGCCGATGGAAACGTCTCGACGGTCTTTTCACGGCTCCGAAACTCGCCGACTGGCTCACCGATCCGCGTCATAGCGCCGAGGTTGAGATTGTGGTGCCATTTATGTTGACAAGCTACGTCTATAATCCGGCCGACAAGACCCTCTCCCTGACAAACAATCTCAAGGGATTTCTTTCCGACGATATTTACTCCATGGTCGACGGGCTTGTCAGGCCGTCGCTCGTCTACCGCTGGGACGGCAACCGTTTTGTCAGACAGAAATGAGCGATTGCAGCAAGCCGATGACAATAGGGCAGCTTCAGAAGCTCATAGCCGGGCTTGTGATGGTGCCTCAGACCCGCGATATATGGGTTGTCGCTGAAACGATGGACGTCGCAGTGCGCGGTGGGCACTGCTATATGGAGCTTGTCGACAAAGCTCCCGACGGAACTACAGTCAGCAAAGCCCGCGCTATTATATGGGCGTCGGTCTACTCTTATCTCTCCCATAAATTCATGCAGTCGACCGGCCAGCCTTTCGCTTCTGGTCTGAAAGTTATGTTGCGTGTGTCGGTCAACTATCATCAGGCCTACGGAATGTCGCTCGTCGTGAGCGATATCGACCCGAGCTATACTGTGGGCGATCTCTTGCGGCGCCGTCGCGAGATTCTCGCGCAGCTCGACCGCGAGGGAGTCCTGAAGCAGAACCGTGAACTTCCATGGCCGGTGCCGATACAGCGCATTGCCGTCATCTCCGCTCCCGGAGCGGCCGGATATGGCGATTTCATAAACCAGCTGTTCAACAACCCGCGCCGGCTCCGTTTCTCTGTCAGGCTGTTCCCGGCCGTAATGCAGGGTGAGCGCGCTCCCTCAACGATTCTCGAAGCGCTCGAGGCAGTCGCTGCTGAGAGCGAGAACTGGGACTGTGTGGCGATACTCCGTGGCGGTGGCTCTACAAGCGACCTGTCGTCGTTCGAAAATCTCGAACTCGCCCGTGCTGTCGCCTGTTTTGACCTTCCTGTGATCGTCGGTATCGGTCATGAACGCGACGTTACGGTGCTCGATTATGTCGCCGCAATGCGCGTGAAAACTCCTACGGCCGCTGCCGAATGGCTTGTGGCGCAAGGTTGCGCTGCTCTCGACCGCCTGCGTGAGCTTGCTCTTGAAATCAGCAGCGCCGCACGCGACAAGTGTGAGGGAGCCGTCCGTCAGCTTGCCTACGCCGACAGCAACCTGCGGCTTCTGCCGGGAACTGCGGTAGAGCGTGAGCGTCATCATTTGTCGGTGATAACAGCCGGTCTTTCCGGGCTCGGAGCGACTGTCGCGGCCGAACGTTCGCGTCTCGATGCACGCGCCGAAGCCCTCTCCCTTGCCGCCCGCAATATCGTCGATATACGCCGTCGCGCGCTTGACGGGCTTGCCGGTCTGCTCGGCGCTCTCTCGCCCGAGGCCGTGTTGCAGAGAGGATTCTCGATAACCCGCGTCGGTGGACGTGCCGTGACCGACGCCTCCATGCTTGTCTCCGGCGACGTCATAACAACAGTCTTTGCCTCAGGAACTGCAAAATCAACCGTAAACGAATAATAAACTCAGATATGTCAGATAATAAACCAGAATTTCAGCCCGTGGCCGATATGTCGTATGCCGAAGCTGTCGGTCAGCTCGAGAACATTCTCCGAATGATCCAGAGCGACAAATGCGATATCGACCGGCTTGCCGCTTATACGAAACGTGCCACCGAACTTCTTAAAGAGTGTCGCCGCCGTCTCACCGCTACCGACGAAGAGCTCCGCTCGATTCTCGCCGATCTTGCCGAGTAAAACGCCTTGAAATCCTACTGAACAATTTTCGGCCGGTAAATAGCTGATGCTTAGCATGAAGCATAAAAATGGCATTTTTGGTTATTGTTAAATAAAGTTAGATCGGATATGTTTTAGAACATATTTCCAAAAATATTTGGTGGGGAAAGAAAAAAGGCATAACTTTGCACTCGCTTTCGGAAAGGAAGCAAGCGGACATTAAAAAGACTTACAATAGACCTATCAAGAAGTAGTACAAGAGTCATTGCAAAATGACCCCAAAGTCAATTCTTCAGATTCGATAGACGAGGACATCGCTGGGCTGCGGCGCGCCGTCTTATAGGCGGGGTGTCCGTGAAGGCAACACAAACTAAGGATTAGGTTGCTTTTTTGCTCCTTTTTAGAGATAGAAAGAAAATAAAAAAGATAACCAACAACGGAGAGTTTGATCCTGGCTCAGGATGAACGCTAGCGACAGGCTTAACACATGCAAGTCGAGGGGCAGCGGTGGAGAGAGCTTGCTCTCTTCAGCCGGCGACCGGCGCACGGGTGAGTAACACGTATGCAACCTGCCCTTGACACTGGGATAACCCGGAGAAATCCGGACTAATACCGGGCGACACCTTCGGAGGGCATCCTCCTTAGGTCGAAGGAAGCGATTCCGGTCAAGGATGGGCATGCGGCGCATTAGCTAGTTGGCGGGGTAACGGCCCACCAAGGCGACGATGCGTAGGGGTTCTGAGAGGAAGGTCCCCCACATTGGAACTGAGACACGGTCCAAACTCCTACGGGAGGCAGCAGTGAGGAATATTGGTCAATGGGCGCGAGCCTGAACCAGCCAAGTCGCGTGAGGGAAGACGGCCCTACGGGTTGTAAACCTCTTTTGTCGGGGAGCAAGGACTGCCACGAGTGGCAGGGCGAGAGTACCCGAAGAAAAAGCATCGGCTAACTCCGTGCCAGCAGCCGCGGTAATACGGAGGATGCGAGCGTTATCCGGATTTATTGGGTTTAAAGGGTGCGTAGGCGGAAGTTCAAGTCAGCGGTAAAATCGAGGGGCTCAACCCCTTTAAGCCGTTGAAACTGGGTTTCTTGAGTGGGCGAGAAGTGTGCGGAATGTGTGGTGTAGCGGTGAAATGCATAGATATCACACAGAACTCCGATTGCGAAGGCAGCACACCGGCGCCCAACTGACGCTGAGGCACGAAAGCGTGGGGATCAAACAGGATTAGATACCCTGGTAGTCCACGCAGTAAACGATGAACACTAGGTGTGCGGGTCGAATGAGATCTGCGTGCCACAGCGAAAGCGTTAAGTGTTCCACCTGGGGAGTACGCCGGCAACGGTGAAACTCAAAGGAATTGACGGGGGCCCGCACAAGCGGAGGAACATGTGGTTTAATTCGATGATACGCGAGGAACCTTACCCGGGCTCAAACGGCAGAGGAAAGTTTTTGAAAGGAGGCTGCTCTTAGGAGTCTCTGCCGAGGTGCTGCATGGTTGTCGTCAGCTCGTGCCGTGAGGTGTCGGCTTAAGTGCCATAACGAGCGCAACCCCTACCGCCAGTTGCCATCAGGTAAAGCTGGGGACTCTGGCGGGACTGCCGGCGCAAGCTGTGAGGAAGGCGGGGATGACGTCAAATCAGCACGGCCCTTACGTCCGGGGCGACACACGTGTTACAATGGCAGGTACAGCGGGAAGCCACC